>Ga0206925_1026_pt1 | contig 33805 bp, 32 predicted proteins | sample Alteio_BWOrgHeat_62_FD_152944 | JGI IMG/M metagenome (GOLD analysis project Ga0206925, IMG submission 152944) | Enriched cells from forest soil in Barre Woods Harvard Forest LTER site, Petersham, Massachusetts, United States -... | ecosystem: Environmental > Terrestrial > Soil > Temperate forest >...
GTAATGATTGCGATGGCGATATCCTGCCAGCCGACCGTGCTTATTGCAGATGAGCCTACTACGGCACTTGATGTTACTGTGCAAAAAAATATTATTGACCTGTTGCAGAAACTGAAAGAAGAGCGTGGCATGAGCATTATTTTTATTACACATGACCTGGGTGTTATTGCTGAAATAGCAGAGCGAACCCTGGTAATGTATAAAGGAAAAATAGTCGAACAAGGCAAAACCAAAGACCTGTTTGAGAATCCGCAGCATCCTTATACACAGGGATTATTGGCCTGCCGACCGCCGCTGGATAAAAAGCTATTGACCCTGCCCACCATGCGGGATTTTATGGTAGAGGATGAACATAATAACCTGGTTTCCACGGGTAAAACTATTGAAGCCATTATCAATGAGAAGCTGATGCCTGAAGGGTATGAAACAGCCAGAAGAGAAAGCCTTTACAAACAAAAACCATTATTAACAGTCAATAATATCCAAACCTATTTCCCCATAAAAAAAGGTGTTTTTGGAAGGGTGACAGATTACGTAAAGGCTGTAGACAATGTCAGTTTCGAGGTATATCCCGGTGAAGTATTAGGACTTGTGGGTGAATCAGGTTGCGGGAAAACGACGTTGGGCAGAAGTATTTTAAGGCTCGTAGAACCAACAGCCGGGAGTATTCATTTTGATGGTACGGATATTCTGGCCCTTGAAGGCAAGGACCTGCGCAAAATGCGTAAACATATGCAGATCATTTTCCAGGATCCGTATTCTTCGCTAAATCCAAGACTAACCATTGGCTATGCGATTTCAGAACCGATGTATGTACATGGCTTGCATGATAACGATAAGAACAGGAAGCAAAAGACTCTTGAACTTCTTGATAAAGTGGGCCTTCCGCAAAAGGCATACAACAGGTATCCGCATGAGTTCAGCGGTGGACAGCGGCAACGCATAGGTATTGCAAGGGTCCTTGCACTGGAGCCTAAATTTATTATTTGCGATGAATCTGTATCTGCGCTTGATGTGTCGGTGCAGGCACAGGTGCTCAATCTTTTAAACGATCTGAAAAACGAATTCGGATTGACCTATATCTTTATTTCGCATGATATGAGTGTTGTAAAATTTATGTCAGACCGGATCATTGTCATGAATGCAGGCAGGGTAGAAGAAACGGGCACCCCCGAAGAAATTTATCTTCATCCTAAAACGGACTATACCCAAAAACTGATTGATGCCATCCCTAATGGTAAAGGGTATTGACACCGCACTGCTTTTGTAGATAATTCCATCTATTTCCTGTCTCCTGTCCCCTAATGTCTCACATTTTCTCCGGTAACTCAATCCCCAGCAACTTTGTACAGGCCAGTATGGTATGTGCCGTTTTATCGCTTAGCGCCAGCCTGAAATTCCGGGTATTTTCATCCGGTTCGCCCAGCACTTTATGGTCGTGATAAAACTTGTTATACGTCTTCGCCAGGTCATATACATAGTTGGCTACCAGTGCAGGCGAAAGGTTTACCTCTGCCTCATACAGCACACTGTCTTTTCTGTACAACAACCTAAGTAATTCTTTCTCAAGGCCTAAAATATGATTGGTATCTGTATAGTTGCCGCTTACAGCTATTCCATCCGTTTCAGCCTTCCTGAAAATAGACCTGATCCGGGTATAAGTATATTGAATAAATGGGCCGGTAAATCCCATAAAATCAATGGACTCTTTCGGGTCAAACATCATTTGCTTTTTGGGGTCAGCCTTTAAAATATAAAACTTAAGTGCCGCCATTCCTATTTTGCGAAAAAGCTCTTTTTGTTCTGTTTCACTCAGGCCCTCAATCTTGCCGAGTTCTTTGGTTTGCTTTTCAGAAGTTTCAAGCATTTCAACAATCAGATCGTCTGCATCCACTACGGTTCCTTCCCTCGATTTCATTTTGCCGCTGGGTAATTCAACCATTCCATATGATAAATGAAACAGATCATTCCACCATTTTACCCCGAACTTTTTAAAGATCAATTTCAATACTTTGAAATGATATTCCTGCTCATTACCAACCACATATATCATTCTGTTCAATGCAAACTCACTAAACCTGTTAGTAATGGTACCCATATCCTGTGTGATATAAACCGATGTACCATCTTTTCTTAGTACCAGTTTTTCATCCAGGCCTTCATCCGTTAAATCAATCCATACCGAGCCATCTTCACGTTTTGTAAATACACCTTTTTCCAGCCCTTCATTCACGATATCTTTCCCCAGAAGGTAGGTCTGGCTTTCATAGTAGAATTTGTCGAAATCCACCCCCAGTGACTTATATGTTTCTTCAAATCCTTTATACACCCAGCCATTCATCATTTCCCATATTCTGCGCGTTTCGGGGTCACCTGCCTCCCATTTCTGAAGCATTTCCTGGGCTTCCAGCATCAAAGGTGCGTGTTTGGCAGCCTCTTCTTTGGTATAGGTACCCAGCGTTTCCAGTTCATAGATTTCTCCTTTCAGGGCTTTGTCAAATTCCACATAATATTTCCCAACCAGGTGGTCGCCTTTCATGCCAAAAGTTTCAGGCGTTTCTCCATTGCCAAATTTCATCCATGCCAGCATCGATTTGCAGATATGAATGCCCCGGTCATTGATCAGGTTTGCTTTAATGACATAATGCCCCCGGGCCTTCAGTATTTCAGCCACCGAATAGCCCAAAAGATTATTCCGAATATGGCCCAGGTGCAGGGGCTTGTTGGTATTCGGTGATGAATATTCAACCATTATGGTCTGCTTTTCAGCGGCCTGTTCCCATTCATTTCCAAAAGTTTGCAGGTATTTATACCAGAACGCGTCATTAAACAGCAAATTCAAAAACCCCTGTACGATATCATAACTTTTGATCGCAGGAATGGCATTCACCAGGTATTTCCCCACCTCATCCGCAGTCACCTGCGGACTCTTTTTGGAGAAGCGGGTGACCGGGAATATTACAACGGTAAAATCACCCGTAAACTCTTTTTTTGTTTCCTGAACCTGCACATCCGCCGGACTCATCGTAGTACCATACAGCTCTGCAATAGCATTCGCTGTCTGGTGTTGTATTTCTTTATGTATTGAACTCAAAATTAAAAGATTAAAAATTGAAACATTAAAAAATTACTTAATCGGTGAGTTTGGTTCGCTGGCCATCCTGTTATAGACCATTTTATCCATAAACCCGGGGAAAAACTTATTCAGTAACACCGTCATCTTGCCAACTGTTGTGAGAATGAGTGTATTTTTTCTGTTCTTAATCGCGCTGATAATATGTTGGGCCACCTCTTCCGGCTGCATCAGCTTACTTTCGTCCAGTGGTGATTCTGCCTGTATACTTCCGTCCTTCGTCAGTGCCGTGTTCCGGATATTGGAAGCCGTGAAACCAGGTGCACAAATTAATACATGCAGTCCCTTTTTCATATTCTCAATCCTGAGCACTTCCAGGAACCCGTTCATGGCAAATTTAGAGGCCGAATAACCTGTGCGCCCCGGCAAGCCTTTGTAGGCCGCAATAGATGAAATACCCACGATTGATCCTCTTGTTTTCAGGATATGCGGCAGGGCATATTTTGTACAATACACTGTACCCCAAAAGTTTACATCCATCAGTTTTTTGAGTACATCTATGTCGGTATCTTCAAACAGGGCACGCATACTCATACCGGCATTATTCACCAGGATATCGATATGGTCAAACACCTTCAGCGTTTCATCCACAAGGTTTTTACAATCTTCCTGCTTCGATACATCCGTTTGTACCACAAGGGATTTTACCCCTTTCTTCTCGCATTTCGCGGCTACATGCATCAGGCTGTCCCGATTCCGCGCCGCCAATACCACATGGCAGCCTTCAGCCGCAAATGCCAGGGCGCATGCCTGCCCAATGCCGGACGATGCCCCTGTAACGATAACTACTTTATCCTTTAACATAGTTCAAAGGTACGAGAAAGTTCGTTGAACGTTGTTCGTAGTTGGTTGAACGTTGAAGAGAACCCGTCATTGCAGTGAAAAATGAGAGGCACGAGCGTTCTGAAAGCACCCCCAATAAAAGGAATACATGAGTTATTGAATGAAACGGGTATACCAAACCCAATGAAAGCTTTAAATAGTTTGCATATGACTGAAAGCCGGGTTGTCACAAACTTAATTGAACGAAACAGAAAAGAATAGGCACAGGCACGAGATCTCACCGAAATATCATTTAGTTTGCATCTATAGTTTTTATAGCTTTTTATAATGTTGTTACTGATTATTTTTTATTTTTGCCAACTAACTTAGCAGCAACTGATGATTTTCCCCCGAATTAAATCTTCAATTTACTGGCTGTCCAGCATAATATTGTTATTGCTGGTCGGCACAATGCTGTTTTCGGTATTTAGCATTGGTCGGCTGAAAAACAATCTTGCTACCCAGGTACATTCTACAACCGTAATGTCGGCTTTGAACGACAACCTGATCTCTATGCTGAATGCTGAAACCGGGGAGCGCGGTTTTTTAATAACAGGTGATACCAGCTATCTTGAACCATATAACAAGGGGCACCAAAATATCGCCGGCAATATAACCAGGTTGCGGGCACTTACCATAAACAATCCTGTTCAACAAACAAGCCTGGATACACTTGAAAACTATATAAATAAGAAATTTTCGCTTATTGAAAGATCCATTTCATTGAAAAAACAAGGTGATAATGAGGCGATAAAATTGATGTTGGCTGCCTCAGCAGAAGAGAAAAGAATGATGGATGCCATCAGGATCCTGAATCAATCCATGGCAACCCAAGAATTAAAACTCCGGGAAGAAAGAACATACCAAACAAATAAAAGTATTGAAAATGCACAATTGATTTTTGTGCTTGAAGGTGTGTTTTCCATGCTTATCTCTATCTTCCTGGCATTCATTATTATCAGAGAGCTTAACCGCCGCAAAATAACAGAAAAAGAACTGGCCATTTCAAGTGAACGGTTTTCAAAAATATTTACGGGAAACCCAATTGCAATGACCATTGCTGAAGTGGGTAATAGCAAAATACTTTTTGCAAATAATCTTTTTTATGAATATTTTGGCTTCAGTAGTGAAGAAGTTATTGGCCACCAGGCTGAAGAATTAAAGCTGGTATCTCCTGATGAAGAAGCCAGATTGCTCCCAATTTTACTTGACCTGATTGAGGAAAGCCGTACTCCTGCCGAATTGCAGGCATTGTCCCGTGAAGAAAGTGAAAAATTAGTCTTCAAATTAAAAGAGGCCATGGGCCACAATGGTTTAGTGGTTTTATATACCCGGAAAAACGGTGAGACCTTTTATGCCATTATTTCTTATGATATTATAGAAATCGACAACAAAAAATATACGGTAACTTCTTACCAGGACGTGAATGAACAAAAAATAGCGGAGAAAAAAATAATTGACTATTCCATAGAACTGGAACGGCAAAACAAAGAAATAGAGCAATTTGCTTATATTGCTTCTCACGATTTGCAGGAACCACTGAGGACTATTTCCAATTTCTCCATACTATTGACAGAAAAACTGGAAACCAATCAGGATGAAGAAATTCAGGAATATCTAAGCTATATCAATGGCGGAACAAAACGCATGTCGGGCCTGATTTTTGATCTGCTTGAGTATTCACGGATTGGCAAAAACATAAGTAAAGAACAGATTGATTGTGATAAACTCCTGGCCGAAGTTTTAACCGACATGGCGGCAGACATTAAAGAAAGCGGTGCAGAAATTAACGCTCAAAAATTACCTGTTATTAACGGATATATTTACCTGAAATCAGTTTTTCAAAACCTTATCAGCAATGCCATTAAATTCCAAAAAACAAGAGAGCATCCTGTAATTAAGATTTCTGCAACGGATAAAGGGAAAGAGTTTCTTTTCTCATTTAAAGACAATGGCATAGGAATAGAAGAAATATATCACAACAGGATCTTCCTTATATTTCAACGCCTGCATACCCGGGCAGAATATGATGGCACAGGAATAGGCCTTTCTCAGTGTCAGAAAACAGTTGAACTGCATGGCGGAAAAATATGGGTGGAATCTGAACTTGGAAAAGGAAGCACATTTTATTTCACAATACCAAAAGCATAATATACAAAGGACATGAAAAAAAAATTAGACTGTATTTTATTGGTTGACGACAACTCTGATGATAACTTCTTCCATAAAATCATCTTAAACAAAATGGATATTGTCAACCGTATTGATGTTGTTATAAATGGTCTGGAAGCATTGGCTTATCTGAAAAGAGAAAATCAAACGCCGCCTGAATTAATTTTCCTGGATATTAATATGCCAAAGATGAATGGCTGGGAGTTTTTGGAACAATATAAACACCTGGATGTCAAACAAAAAGCGAGAGTAGTAATAATGATTTTAACTACTTCCGCTAACCCTGATGATATAAAGAAAGCGAAAGAAATAGAGGAGGTAACGGGCTTTGAAACAAAACCATTAACTAAAGAGATGATGGTGGAAATTTTGAACCAGCATTTCCAGGATTACCTGTGAAAAAATAATTATGGAAAAAATTATCAGAATCCTGCTCATCGAGGATGTACCGGAAGATGTGCGATTTGTTCAAATACAATTGAAGCAAATATTTGGCGACAAACACACTGTTGAAGTTGCCGATTATTTTTCAAAAGCTGTACAATTATTACAAGTAAAAACTTTTGACATCATCATTCTTGACCTTTCACTTCCCGACAGCAAGGGTTTGGATAATTTTAAAAATATTCGTGATTCCTTTAATATTCCTGTTATCATTTACACCGGCCTTGATAATGAACTGGTAAAAAATGAAGCCCTTAAAAATGGCGCAATGGATTATTTAATAAAGGGGAAAACAATTACCAGTGCACTAAAAACAAGTATTACCAACAGCGTTATTGGTAATACAATATAGTATCAAAAAAAATTGAACCTAACAAGTACACGTGATTAAGGGTGAACAACTGATTCTTCAAAAGAAAATATCAATACCTTACTTCAAATTTTCCACTTGCAAACAAGCTATCAGGCGAAATTATTTCAAATAAATAGATGCCGTTACAGAAGTTAGGCATGGTAACGATCTCAACCTCATTTTCATCTTTTTCAATTTGTTTTGTAAGAATGTTCCTCCCGGTCAGATCTTTGACAAACAAGATAGAATGAGGGACAAGGCGGCTTCCCGAAATTCGAAAACTCCCGTTGTTGGGGTTGGGGGAGATATAAAAATATTTAGGCTCATATATCGTTTTTTCAATTCCTGAAAACTTGTTGAATTCAGGCAAATGGCAGGTAAACCAGGGCCCAACCTCAATTGTTGATCCATTACTAACAAGTGATGCACCTGTTTGGGTTAGTATGGCCTCAATACTTATAATTAATTGTGATGGAATATATAGCAAGACATTGCCGCCCGGAATAAGTAATGTATCTGCTTCAACAAGACCACGGCTTACCAGCTTTGCGCCCGAATTGACTATAATCTTTGCGTGGCCACACAAAGCGCCACCACTATCAACCTGCAAAACAGTGCCGGCGCCAAGTGTTATACTATTATCAAATATAACCGGTTGCTGAACAATAACCGTATCACCCGAAAGCAGGAGGCCCGGTGCGATACCACCCTGCCAGGTTGACCCGTTTGCCCAGTACCCTTCAGATAAAGTAATATATGTTTTAGAAAACGATGGTGCCAGAAGCCAGCAAATGCACAGGATGGTAAGGATACTTGCTTTCATAAATTCTGAATACACGAAGATAATTATATTTACGCATAGAATTGCAATAATGATAGTGCTCTACCATAATTTGAGTCAACCAACGACATAGACATTGCTGCCACAACTATTATTTTACAACATTTATTTTTCGAACTATTACAATTTCAGAATATTGGTTAGCTTTACTAAAAAAAGAAAAAAAATGAAGGCAATTATTTTTACCCTGTTTCTCTCGGTTTTTACTTATGTATTTTGGATTCAGGCAATTGATAAGCCACGCGCCGAAGAATTCAAAAACAAACCTGCTGCGGTAGATACCACGCCAAAAGTTACAGGCATCGGCGGAATATTTTTTAAAACGAAAAGCCCGAAAGCCATGCGCGAATGGTATGGCAAAAACCTGGGATTGGCAGTAAATGCATACGGATCACCATTTGAATTTAGAAATGCAAACCGCCCCGAGGAGGTAAATTATCTAATCTGGTCTCCTTTTAAAGATAGTTCAAGTTATTTTAAACCATCGGAAAAGGAATATATGATTAACTACCGCGTACAAAACCTTGAGGGCCTGCTCAGGAACCTGAAGAAAAATGGCATCGTCCCAATCGACAAGGTAGAGACCGTTGACTATGGCAAGTTTGTGCATATTATGGATCCTTATGGTAATAAAATTGAGCTTTGGGAACCCATAGACAGTGTGCTTACAAAAACCGGTGAAAAGACGACGAAATAAGGAACCAGGAATCATTAGTGAGGGTGGCACAAGAAGAAACAGAAAAGTAGAGAAATTTTTTTGGCAACACGCTAGTATGTTGGCACGCAGGAGTGAAATCTCACCGAAGCGTCATTCCCGCCAGTTATATATAATTGCCGGCAACTTTCATATGCACTTTTTGTTTAATTTTGATTTCAATTAAATATAAAATCATGGAAACATCTTCAACTTCAAAAGGCATAAGGAACACTTTCCTTTCTGTAATTTGTATTCTTACATTTCTTGGCAGCGGATGGGGAATTGTTAAAGCTGTTCGTGAATATGTTACTGCTAACTATGAGGCTCAAATGGGTCGCGAAGTCATTAACGATGTAAAAGACCGGGTAAACCAACAGGAAAATAATTCTCCTGATTTTGTAAAACAGATTATGGGCTCGGTTGCTGCAGACATGAACCCTGAGTTTTTAAGAAAATTAGCAATTTTTTCATTTATTGCCAACCTGCTTACCCTAACTGGTGCCATTTTGATGTGGAACCTGAAAAAAGCAGGATTTTACATATATATATTGGGTACCATCGTATTGATAGCTGCACCTTTAACAATGGGTAGATTGGTGGGTGCCATAGGCGCTTCAATCATAGGCTTTGTAGGCGTAATTTTTATTGTGATGTATGCCGTAAATCTAAAGCAAATGGATAGTAAAGCATAAGTTCATTCTCTCAGTAACCCTGAAATAAAAAAAAGGATGGGCGACAGAAAACTTGATATTTAGCAGGGTAATGAAAAAAACAGCATTGGTTTCAGGGGCAAGTATTGCGGGCCTTACAATGGCATACTGGCTACACAGATATGGCTACAATGTTACAGTCGTAGAAATTTCAAAAGGGCTAAAAAAAGGCGGTTCGCCAATTGATATCAGAGGTGACGCAATTAGTGTGGTTGACCGAATGGGTATTCTCGAAAAAATTAAAGCCGCAGAATTAATAACATCCATAGAATTTGTAGATGCCAATAATGAATGCATTGGTACATTAAATGGGTTAGGCAAAGACTCATCAGGAAAGGATATTGAACTGCACCGAAATAATTTGATTGAAATTATACAGGATGCAGCCGGCACAGATATCGAATACCTTTTTAACAATACTATAGAAACCATTAGCCAGGATAATGATTCAGTGGCTGTAACCTTGAGAGACGGGCAAAAAAGAAATTTTGATTTTCTATTTGGGGCAGATGGTGTACACTCTGCTGTTCGCAAGTCAGTTTTTGGTGCTGAAGAAAACTTTAATCATTTCTGCGGTGCATATTTTGCCGTTTTGAATGCAGACGAAAACATTGAAGGGATTAATGCCGGCAAAATGTATAACATACCCAACAAAATGGCCGGTATCAGCGATAAAGGTAATTCAATATTATTATTCAGATCGCCCAAATTAAAATATGATTATCGTAATGCCGCGCAGCAAAAGCAAATACTACAGGAAAATTTTGCGCGTGATGGCTGGCAAATACCTTCTATTTTAAAAACAATAGCAGCTTCCGATAACTTTTATTTTGACGAAATATCTCAAATTAAAATGCCCTCATGGACAAACGGGCGTGTAGCCTTAATTGGGGATGCCGCCTATTGTTCAGGTTTCCCAACAGGCATGGGCAGTAGTTTGGCTATACAGGGCGCGGCCTTATTAGCAGATGCCATGGTAGAAAATGATGATTATAATATTGCTTTTCAAAAATACAACGATAGTTTACGGCCCTTAGTAGAACAAGTGCAATCTTTTGTTTTTACCGGGCTTTCTTTTTTAGTACCTGAAACACAAGATGCCATCCACAAAAGAAACAATGGCGCATTTTAAAGAATGTCATTTCAATAGTTTACGGCAAGGGGAACATGCATGGGCAAGTAATATATTTATTTGTACCTTCGTTAAATACGTTTCTTAAAATCATAATAATGAAAAACAAAACTCTTATTTTTAGTATTTTATTGCTGGCTTCAGTTTCAGCATTGTTTTATGCTTTTATTTCAAAATCGAACCTAAAACAGACATCTGATACAGCGGCCTCACAATACATGATTGTAACGGTGTTGGAAACTTCAAGTGCATTTGATGGTAAGATGATCGTGACGATGCCTGACGGGACATCAAATACAACGGATTTGAAAAATTATTACGGCGGATTTGCAGCGCCTAAAAATACGGCATCAAATGATAAAATTATTATGGATGAATTAAACCTGCTGCATAAGCAGGGATGGGAAATAGATAAAACCATCGGAAGTGCTTTAAGCAGTTCAGCCGGTCTTTCGCTCACCCGTTACATTCTTAAAAAGAATATGTAATATCAGAGAGAATTTGGAAGGGCTGTATCACCATAACCATTTGAATACAATATAAATATTGACATTTGAGCTATGGTATTATATAGTGCATAGAAATCGCTCGGAGGTCAAATTTGGGTTAAGCAGCCAGGACTTTTTCTAACTGGCCCATTTTTCTTTTCCATTGAGTTCCAAGACTTGGGTCTACGCCCGTTTGATGATAAATGAGCAGGCTGCCTCCTTTTTCCTTGCGTACGTTGATGCTAACTTCAGATGTTCCTTCAAAATATTCCGGTACCTCAAGAGTAAAAACGATCCAGTTCGGTCGGCTCACATACAGGTATTTTCCTGAGTGTTCCACTAATTTCTTTTCTGAGGTTGATTCAATAATAGAAAATGTGCCACCTGTCTCTGGTTTCATATCCACTGAAACCACTTCACTGTCTTTGTTTCCTATAAACCATTCCTTTATTTTTTGAGGGTCAAGGCAGGCATCAAACACAGCTTCAGGCGCTTCGGGGTAAATGTGCGTGACGTGTACAGATTTTTTCATGTTGCTAATTTAGTAAAAATAATTTGTTGGACAAATTTTAACAAGAAGGTTCCTGCAGATAATTTCTGATTTAAGATAAATATTTTCATAAGAATGTCCAGATTCTAATATCCCAATACTTATTAGCTTATATTTACCTTAAAAACATATTAAAATGAAAGAATTCGCATTACTGTTTCGTCAACCAAATTTTGGTGATATAGACAAACTATCCCCTGAAGAATTTAAGGCCATCGGAAAAAAATGGCAGGATTGGACCGGAAATTTAGCGGCTCAGGGAAAAATGGCCGGCAATGGGCTGAGACTGTCCCTCGATGGCAAAGTACTTAAAGCCGGGGGCGTGATAACTGATGGCCCTTTTGTTGAGATCAAAGAAATGCTTGGAAGTTTTATAGTCGTTAAAGCAGACAGCCTTGAAGACGCTACAACTCTCGCACATGGTTGCCCGTCTCTTGATGCAAATGGAAGCGTTGAGATCAGGGAAGTTGTCAGCAGATAAAATCGAAACCGGGTAAAAGCCTGCATTCCTTTTGAATGCAGGTTTTATTTTCGCTGACATGAAAGATGATCACATTCTTATATCCGGCTTATTCCGGGCAGAATTTTCAAAAATGGTTGCGGTCATCAGCAGGCAATTCGGGCTGCAACACATTGAAGCAGCAGAAGATATTGTAAGCGACACCTTTTTACTTGCCACAAAAAACTGGAGCGAAAAAGGGATACCAGAAAATCCCACCGCCTGGCTGTATAAAGTTGCAAAACAAAAAACATTATATCAATTTAAAAGAAAAGCCATTTTTGACAAAAAAGTGATCCCGGCCATCACCTCATCCATTAATAACACAATACAGGAATTGGATCTCGATTTTTCACTGAAAAACATTAAAGACAGCCAGTTGCAAATGCTATTTGCAGTATGCAATCCTGCTATTGCCAGCGAAGCCCAGATTGGGTTGGCACTTAGAATTCTTTGTGGCTTCGGTATAGAAGAAATTGCCGATGCCTTTTTATCTAATAAGGAGACCATAAATAAAAGACTTTTCCGGGCAAAGGAAAAGCTGCGAACAGAAAAAATAAAAATGGAACTGCCTCCTGAAAATGAGATGAGCTATAGGCTGGATAATGTATTACATATTATTTATCTGCTTTTTAATGAAGGATATTATTCAAAGACCTCTAACCAGACATTACAAAAAAATCTTTGCCTCGAAGCCATGCGGCTGGCGCTGATGCTCATCGAATTTGAAGCAACCAATCTGCCAAAAACAAATGCTGTGATGGCCATTATGTGCTTTCATGCTTCGCGGTTTGATGCAAGGCAATCAGCTCAGGATTCCGTGGTGCTATACGAACAACAAAACGAAGCACTTTGGGATACTGAATTGGTGAACAAAGGACTCCATTTTTTAAATTTAGCTGAAATGGGTAGTGAAATAAGTTCATATCATATTGAGGCACGTATTGCCTATTGGCATTGCATTAAAGAAGATACATCTGAAAAATGGGAAAACATATTGCAATTATACAACCAGCTTTTGTTTGTAAACTATTCGCCAATAGTTGCATTAAACCGTACCTATGCTTTATATAAAGCAAACGGCAGAGAAGAAGCCTTGATTGAAGCTGAAAAACTGAAACTGGAGAACAATCATTTCTATTTTATGCTGCTTGGTGAACTATACAAAGACTATGATAATAAAAAAGCAATATTAAATTTTGAAAAAGCCTGTGCTTTAGCCAAAACTGACACGGAAAAACAAGCAATCCGTAATAAAATCAATAGCTTTAATTAATATTTACAGCTTTCCCGTCCAATTGTTCCATTCTCAGTCCTTATTGTGATAGAATTAAGAATAAATCACAATAATAATTTAAAAAATGGATACATTCCTCCCTCCTATCGAAAAGCCTGCCAGCTTAATAATGAAACTTGTATTCTACTTTACAAAAAGGCAATTCGGCAAAGTGCTTGCCCCCCTGACTGTTTTTTCAGCAAGGCTCCCTTCGGCATTCGGTATGTTTTATGGAAAGGCTTACCAGTTGGATAAAAAGATGAAATTGCCTGCTGAACTGGCAATGCTTATCCGTCAGAAAGTTTCTCAGATTAATATTTGCTCATTTTGTATGGATTCGGGTAGATTTTACTTCATTAAGAACAAAATGAATGAAGCCAAATTTGATGCGCTGGAAAATTATAATTCAAGCCAGCTTTTTTCAGAAGCGGAGAAGGCTGCTTTTGATTATGCAACTGAACTTACAAAAGACAAAAAGGTTAACCCTGAAACCTTTGCACAATTAAAAGGTTATTATTCAGAAAGTGAAATCTGTGAAATAGTATTTCTCATCGCTAGTGAGCATTTATCCAATTTAACCAATATCGGACTGAATATACACTCTGACATGCTGTGCGATATCAGTAAAAAGAAATAATTACGATTACATTTGACAAAATCAACTTTTGAAACGATACAATAATGAACCCAAAAGAGAACACCAAAAAAAATTCCAAAGCCCGCTTGATCATTTACTGGGTTTTCACAGGCTACCTTGCTTTTGAATCAATATTTAGTGCTACCTGGGATTTCAACTGGCTCAACAAAGGGTTTGCAATCATCCTGATGCAGCATCTTGGTTATCCTTCTTATTTCCTGGTTATTAAAGGCGTTTGTACACTACTTGCAGCACCGGTTTTTCTTCTTCCTGGCCTCCGTTTGCTCAAAGAATGGGCTTATTTTGGGACTTTCTTAATTTATATAGCGGCTATAACATCTCACCTGGCGGTTGGCGATGGCTTTAAAAACATAATAGCTCCAATTATATTTTTGGCAATAACAATTATATCATGGGCATTGCGACCTGATTCGCGAAAATTTACTACAGTCGTATAGCCTGGGGAAATTTTGAGGAAAGCAGATTAGTGCCAGCACACTAAAAAAGTGCAGCAAATTTATTCCTTCCATTTTTTGAATTCCGTCTCTACTTTTTATGGAATTTTGCCTCCTGGTATTTCCATGACAAAAATTAGCGATTTAAATTTATTCAGGGCCTTCCGGAGTTCAAACTATAGCTTGTACTTTATCGGCCGGTCTGTCTCCCAGTTTGGTACCTGGATGCAAAGGACAGCCGTGATATGGGTGGTATATTCCATGACACACTCTGCTTTTTTGATCGGAGTCACCATTTTTGCGGAGCAGTTTCCTTCTTTTTTATTTTCATTTGCCGGCGGGGTTGCTGCCGATCGTTATAACCGTTACAGGATAATTGGCATTATGCAGATTGCTTCCATCATTCAGGCGGTATTGCTTGCTGTCCTGGTACTTACGGGCCATATGATCATCTGGATGATACTCGTGTTGAGTGTAATACTGGGCATCATCAATGCTTTTGATGTGCCAGCGAGGCAATCCTTAATCCATGAAGTAGTAGCAGACCAGGCAGACCTGCCAAATGCTGTGGCCCTTACTACTGCCATGGCAAGCCTGGCACAAATGTTAGGGCCAGCCTTATCCGGAATCGTTTTGAGTACATTTGGGGCAGCTGTTTGTTTTTTGATCAATGCGGCGAGCTTTGGCGGCGTAATGTTGTCGTTAATATTGATGAAACTGCCTCCTCCAAAACCCAAAAAAACTGAGCGAAGAATAATCAATGAATTTAAAGAAGGATTTGTTTATCTCAAACAAGCCCATGTCATCCGCCTCACAATATTCTTGTTAGCTTTGGTTAGTTTGTTTGTTTTGCCTTATAATACGGTTTTGCCGGTCTTTGCTAAAGTCATATTCAAAGGTGACGCATCTACCTTCGGGTATATCAATAGCTTTATTGGGGCGGGAGCTGTAGCAGGTACTATATTTCTTGCCTCACGCAAAACAGGATCCAATTTAAAGCAGATATTATTTGTGTGCACCATTATGCTAGGTATTGGATTAATCTGTTTTGGTTTGGTTAAGAATTTTCCTTTGGCTATGTTTTTTGCTGTCCTGGCAGGTTTTGGTTCTATTGCACAATTCACGATTTCAAACATCATCGTTCAGTCTCAATCTGAGCCACATATGCGTGGCAGGGTTATCAGTATATTACTCATGGCCATTTTTGGAATGGCTCCGCTGGGTTCAGTTATTACGGGTGCCGTTTCAGAGCATATTGGTGCGCCAATAACCGTTATTGCCCAGGGCATTATCGCAATTATCCTGGCGCTGGTTTTTATTAAGTTTCTTACCGGTCGCACATTATCTTCTCAGAAATCAGACATACTTTCTGATGAAACAGAAGAAGAAATAATAGAAGCAAGATAAACGTAGCCAGGTACTTAGAGATTAGTAATTTATGCCTCTACAAAACACCCTGCATCTCTCTTTCATGAATTGGGCCAAATCGGTGCCTGAGAAATTGTGCACTCCTTTTTGTAAAAGTTGCTTTTATTTCAGCAATAATTGAAAGTGCAATTTCTTCAGGTGTTTCTGCGCCAATATCCAATCCGATCGGTGCAAATATTCGCTCCCTGTCTTCGTTCGATAATTCAGGTTCTGTTTCTTCCATTTCGTTCCACATTTTTTGAAACCTTGCTTTGGGGCCAAGTATTCCAATATAGGGAATCGTTGTCTTTGTCAATGCTTTCAACATGGAGAGATCATTTGTATAATTGTGAGACATCAAAACGGCTGCTGTCCGGCCGGTGATATTTATTTCGTTTAAAATTTCATGGCTGTTTCCACAGATTTTGGCGTCTGCGCAACTGGCTTGTTTTGTTAATAACTGGACCATACATTCATCAGACAATATCACCCGCCATCCCAACTCTTTTGCAATATTAATCAAAGGATAAATATCATAGCCTGCGCCAAAAATAACCAGTTGCATCTGTGGCTGAACTAATTCAAAAAGAACCTCAACTGGTGTTTCATCTGTATCATAGGTAATAACTTGAGATTTGCCGGATTTCAAAGCGACCTCGCATTGCCATTGCATCCAATCCGGGACAATGTTATCTTGTTCAGGATTAAATAATATTCTTTGCCCGGTATAGAAACCGGAGGTTTTTCCTCCATTAAAAATGGTGCCTAAAACTCTTGGTTCATCTATTTCAACTAAGTCTTTTAATAGCAACACCGGGTTTCCGGGCTTAGAAAAATCTACCGGTTCCAACAATATCCTTATTACGCCGTTACATCCCAGCCTTATTCCAAATACATCAGAAGAATCATCCATCGTATTGTAAGTTATCACATCCCGTTCACCAGAATTCATCACCTTGCGTGCTTTTCGCAAAACGTCCCCTTCCAGGCATCCGCCACTTATAGCTCCTTCCCATTTACCATCACTGGTTATGAGCATTCGGGCACCGGGCCTGCGGTAAGATGATCCATCAACACAAATCACCGTTGCAAGTGCTGCTTTCAGTCTTTCTTTGTCAATTTTATCGTACAGCTCCAGGATTTTAATAAATTCTTTCATCGGGGTATTTTATTGCTGATTAACCTCCATCATTTTTTTATAATCTGCTTCAGTATCTATGTCAACACTGCCTTTCGGAAAATCTACTGTAGCAACCTCATTGAAATGTTTTTGAATAACTGACCTGGCACCCATATCTCCCTTTAATTCAAATAATTTTGAAAACATTTTCGCATTAAAATAGGCCGGGACACCCGTTACCTCCCCATACACACTGGCGATGACAGGTTTGCCGTCAAGTTGATGACATTCAATAAGATTATTTATCAGAGCGGCAGTAACATATGGCTGGTCGCACAACATAACCACAACCCCTGTTATAGATGAATTAGAATTGATTAAAGTTTGCAATCCAATTCTTATTGATGATGCAATTCCTTCCTCCCATTCTGTGTTGACTACTGTCTCTACTTTTTCTGCCTCAATTTCTTTTTTTATCTGTTCTGCATGCGCTCCCAGAACAACTACAATATTAGTAGCCTCAGAATCTAAGCCCGCCTTTATGCTATGCCTTAGCAAAGTACTGCCTTCATAGGCAAGCAACTGCTTAGGCTTGCCCAATCGTTTTGAACTGCCTGCTGCCAGTATAATTAATCCTGTATTATTTACTATCAAAATTTGTAGTTTGAATCAGTACCCGTTCTTAAATGATCTTAAAATCTATGTAAAAATTAATGGCTGCAATTTGATGTCTCTAACAATAAATTCATTTCTAAATAGCTGTCATGTCAAATGGTAGTTTTCTTATTCTCTGTCCTGTTAAATCAAATATAGCATTGGTAAGCGCTGGTGAAAATGGTGGCAAACCCGGCTCGCCCACACCACCTGCATCAGCTGTATTTTCCATAATATGTACCTCTACAACAGGCACATCCATTATCCGTGGCATTTTATAGGCATAAAAATTCTTTTGTTCTACCAGGCCATCTTTAAAAGTTATTTCATGTGTTGTAGCTGCACCCAGTGCCATTACAACAGAACCTTCTACCTGGGCTTGTATGGTATCGGGGTTCACATACCAGCCGCAGTCAACTACGGCCCACACTTTATCAATTTTTAGTTTACCTTCTGCATTTCTGGATACTTTAACCACCTGGCCAACCGTGGTATTAAAACATTCGGTAATAGCCACCCCATATCCCTGGTTTTTTTGCCTGTTCTTCCAGCCTGACACCTGTTCCAGTTTTTCTATTAGCTTCGTAACCCTTTCATCATTTGCCAGGTATTGCCTCCTGAGTTCAAGCGGATCTTTTGCAGCAGACAAAGCCATCTCATCCATAAAACTCTCGTAGGCAAACCCATTGGTGGATGCATAAACCGATCGCCACCACATCACCGGAACCGGCGTTTCAAAAGGCACATCTGCAAAACTGATATTTTTAATGGAATCAAAATACGGCTGTAAAAATCCTTCGGTCGTGCTATCATTAGCTTCCCGCTTTTTACTGTTCATATTACCGATGTTCTGTCCGCATAGTCTTATTTTGATGGCACTTATACCACCGTTTTCCACCACACCCTGGCATCGGTAGCTCATACCGGGCCGGTAAGGCCCCTGGGTCATATCATCTTCACGAGACCATACTACCTGTACCGGGCCACCAATTTCTTTTGAGATCACAGCCGCCTCATGCGGGTAGTCCATAAATGCTTTTCGGCCAAAGCCCCCGCCAAGGAAAGTCATATTAACGATTACTTTTTCTTTTGGTAAACCGAGTTGCTCGCTTACTACATTCTGTATCCAATCCGGGCCCTGAATCGGTCCCCATATCTCAATTTTATCTCCCTGATAGTGCGCCACACAATTCAGGGGTTCCATACAACTATGACTCTGATAAGGTGCCTGGTAAATAACATCAACAGTTTTATTCGCTTTTTTTAGAATATCATCCGGGTCACCTATTTTTTTGAATGACAGACCTTCTTTATTGCTCAGATTTTCTTCATGCTGTTTGTATATCTGCGCCGTATCAACATGCTCAAATCCGGAATCATCCCATTCTACCTTTAATGCTTTTTTACCCTGCATCGCAGCCCAGGTAGAATCGGCAACTACCGCAACCCCTTCCCGGTACGTATTAAAAACGAGCATCTTTACTTTGAAAACGTGCTTAACTCCCGGTACTTTTTTTGTTTCCGTATCATCAAAACTTTTTACTGTACCACGCATTCTCGGGTTGCGCTCCACCATTGCGTACAACATGCCGGGGATTTTCTTATCCAGCCCGAATATCGCAGCGCCGTTGGTTTTCAGATGTGTATCCTGGCGGTGCAATGGTTTCCCGATCAATTTATATTCACTGCGTTGTTTTAATTTTACATTTTTAGGCATTTCGAGTTTGGAGGCATCCAGGGCAATTTCACCATAATGATATTTTTTGCCTGATGGACGATGTATTACAAATCCGGATTCTGCATAACAATCTGTTGCAGAAGCGCCCCATTTGGAGGCAGCAGCTAAAATTAACATTTCACGGGCTGTTGCACCGAGGTTCAATAGGTTTTTATACGATTTTCGAACAGTGGAGCTGCCACCCGTTACCTGGCCGCCATATTTTTTATCGCCTTTGGCGAAAATAATATTCACTTTATCCAGATCCACTTCCAGTTCCTCGGCTACAATCTGGGGTATGGCCTGATAAGCGCCTTGTCCCATTTCTGCACGATGACTGAGAATGGTTACTTTGCCGGATGTATCAATCAGTATCCAGGCATTGAGTTGTATATCCTGGATATCAACATCTGACGCATTAATAATTTTGGCAGCTTTCGCAAGCTCCGGGAAATAAAAAGCCAGGCATAAACCTGCGCCTGCAGCGCCTGAAAGTTTGATAAAACTTCTGCGTGAAAAACCTGTATCGCTATTTGTTTGTGGCATATTTTTTAATTTTATCCTGGTGGTTTTCTGGGGTTCATTTTTCTGAAGGCGCGTAACCGCCAGTGGTGATCCACGTGATCCAGGCTTTTTTAAAATCCGCGTGGCTCATGGGTGGTAGTGTGCGGCCTTCTCCGGGGTTCCAACCCGTTAGCACAAGGCCATCATCCGCATGCGCTATCAACTGTTCCCTGTTTTTATGGCCATTGGTTTTCGGGTCCATAATTTGCTTTGCCAATTGATGAGGCGTCCTGCCCTGGAAAATCATTTTCATATCAGCCGGAGGAAGTTGCCATTTCGGGTTTCCAGGTGGGGTATGCACACCAGGTGCATTAGTGGCCTGATGGCAGTTGCTGCATTTCATGGCATATACTCCTTTGCCATCTGTACCCCGTTGCGGAGCCATGGTATGTAGCTGGCTGTTATCGCCTTGCAGAGGTACATCGCCTGAAGGATGACAATTCATACATCTTGGACTCGTTAATACAGAATATACCTGCATAAATGCTTTTACAGATTCTACACTATCCTGCTGGGCGGGTCCGTGTGCAGATATATTTTTGAATGATGATTGTATACCACCCAACACTGTGAGAATAAGGGCGAGCGGCAATATTTTCCTGAAATGAAGAAAATGTAAGAATTTTATTTTTGAAAATTGCTTCATAAAATTATCAATTCAAAACCTGTATTTATTTGTGATTTTTTTGCTGCATTTCAGCAGCCAGATGAATCGCTTTTCGGATACGGGAATAGGTACCGCAGCGGCAAATATTTCCCGACATCGCGAGGTCTATATCATGATCAGTCGGGTTAGGGTTTTCACGAAGCAAAATTGCCGCTGACATTAACTGCCCCGAGTGACAATAGCCACATTGCGGTACGTCAATTTCCTGCCAGGCTTTTTGCAGGGCATGGTCGTTGTTTTCTGACAATCCCTCAATCGTTATCACCTCTTGCCCAGCTGCTCTGGATACTTTGGTCATACAGGAACGCACCGCTTCCCCATTCAAGTGCACTGTACATGCACCGCACTGTGCAACCCCGCAGCCATACTTGGTTCCGGTAAGGTTTAGCACATCCCGCAATACCCATAGCAATGGCATATCGGGATCTACCGCTACCTCATGGGCTTTTTTATTTACATTCAGTGAGATCATATTGTATATTCAAAATTAGGAATGAAAAATATTTCATCAATGGACACCAATCCGGTCCTTTTTTGGCCCTACAAGTTACTATTACAAATATATTATAGTACCGTTCAATTTTGAAAGATATTATTAAACTATTTAACTGGAAGATGAATTGGGGATCACAACCCTATATTTCACCCATTGACGCAAGGGCATTGGAAAGATTGGCATTACCTCAATAACGGCCGCCATTGCCAATGCCATATATAATACCACCGGCAAAAGAGTCAGGGATTTACCTATAACGCCAGATAAATTAATAGTTTAGATTGATCCCCGGGCCCATATCTATGAAAACGGGTAGAATTCAAATGACTTCTCAAAGAGGAATTTCCGGCCCTGAATTTTTATTGAACAAATCCAGTTGCCTGCCCTGCTCTTTTTTTGGCGGTTGAGCTTTGCCGAAAACAGTACGGCCGCCATATTTATAAGAATCGGCGCGCTCTTTGGCAATCAATTCGTTGAAGCTATTATTGGGCACAAAATCCTTTTCCATATTGGCAGCTATTTTGTGCAGGCTTTTTATGGCTTCCTGTTTATCGGTATGTCCCATTTTTGCCTTTTCTATTCCACGCTTCAGTACCTCTATTGTTTCATCATACACCTTAGTGGGTACCGGGAAAGGATGCCCATCCTTGCCACCATGTGCAAAAGAAAAACGGGCAGGGTCTGTAAACCGCGATGAAGTGCCGTGTATTACTTCACTCACCAGGGTAAGCGATTGCAAGGCCCTGGGCCCTACACCCTCAAGCAAAAGCAATTCTTCAAAATTCCGGATCTCTCTTTCATTAGCTAAAGCTATAATAGTACCCAGCCTTTTAATATTTACATCTTCTTTGCGCACATCATGATGGCGAGGCATAATAATTTTGCGTACTTCGGGCATCATTCGTCCCGGGTCTTCTTTAGCAACCTGCAAAATGCCGTTCTGTGTTGCTCCTGCGTCTTTATTTACAAGGTTTAAAATCATCCCCTGGTTTTGCCCATAAATAAAAGTATGCGGCTCATTAATAAATGACTCTAACTGCCCTGAATGCCAGTGGTATCGCCGGGCCATGCCGCTTGCATCATTCATACCTTGCTGTACTACAGCCCACTCGCCCTGGTCAGATACAATAAAGGAGTGCAAATATAACTGAAAGCCATCCTGTATAGCAGTGTTATCAATTTTTGCACTGAGTTTACTGGCCCTTACCAGGGCTACGCCATCCATGCCTGTACTGTCGGCAATGCGCATCAGTTCGTTTGGTGTTTCACGAGAGTATTTTCCTTTACCTCCCGTGATGTAAATGCCAAGCTCTTTTGACAAAGGATTCACGGATTTTTTCAGGGCGCCAAGTACAGAAGTAGTAATGCCGGAAGAATGCCAGTCCATCCCCAGCACACAGCCCAGGCTCTGAAACCAAAGCGGATCACTCATCCGTTTCAACACTTCGCTTTTGCCATAGTCCAGTACAATCGCCTCAATAATAGCGCCCCCCAGCCTACTCATGCGCTGCGCTAGCCATGGGGGCACCTGGCCATAATGAAGCGGAAGATCGGCATGGCCTGAGCGGTTCATTGGCTTTCTGAAAGTTATTAAAAAAATATATAACCGATAATAATAAAATAAAGTGCCTCAGCGGTTAATTTCCACCAGCAATACCCAGGCATCGAGCGTGGATCTGAAAAATGAAAAAATGACAGCGGGCACAATAAAATATGTGCCGGCCTGGTGATTTCCCATAAGAACAATTCCAGCAATAAGATAGGGTATTAAAGCCACCTGGCCCAAAATAATAGCCTGGATAACATGCTTACGGTATTGGGATTCAGTTTTTTTCAATGATCTGTAATCCAATATGATGGAAAATATCCAAACTGGTACGGTAATCAATAATAACTCCACTCCATAACAAAACAATGACTGCCCCGGCACAAGCATCAGGGAAGAAACAAGGAGCAAAGTAACCAAAGTAACAAGAGATTGAATGGCCCGGTTTGGCAATGAACCAACCGATAAAATCCTTTTCAAATTAAGCGAAACGGCAACGAAAATTAACCCTGCCAACGCGGCTGATGCGCCTGTTTGGGCGACAAAGAAATTACTCCATTGGTTCATTCATCCAAAGGTACATTATTGGAATAAAATGTGGGAAGCAATATATATATTTAATAACGAAAAATGTTAATCCCAAAATAAGCATTGATTTTGGGATTATAATCTTAAAATTAATATATATTTTGGGAATAGGATCAACGCGACATTTCATTCAATTTTTTTTACAATACTATTTTTCCACAAATTTGTCCTAATTTCATCCATTCATTCGTCATAGATGCCAATCAAGTTCAATTAACTAATTCTAAACTTTAAAATTTAATACGATGTCAGAATTTTTGTATTTATTCAGAGGCGGCGATGCACGCCAGGCAGCAGGATCACCAGAGCGTATGCAGGAGCATATGGGGAAATGGATGAAATGGATGGAAGACTTGAGCAAAGCCGGAAAAATGACGGGTGGCCTCCCTCTAAAAGGCGAAGGTAAAACCGTTAACAGTCGTGGCGTAATAACCGATGGCCCATATGCTGAAGGCAAGGAAGTAGTCGGCGGATACATGACCATAAAAGCGGCCAGCATGGATGAGGCCCTTCAAATCTCGAAAGATTGTCCGATATTTGAATTTGACGGCACAGTAGAAGTGCGCGAAATTCAATCGATGGACATGTAATTTAAACTTGACACAGCCTGACCAAAATATACCCGTTTTAGTAGACCATCTTTTCCGTCATGAGGCGGGAAAGATGGTTTCTGTTTTAACCAGGATTTTCGGTTTTAATGATATTGAAACGGCTGAAGATATTGTGCAGGAAACCATGTACAAAGCTTTGCAGGAGTGGCCATTTCACAGAGTACCTGACAACCCGCAGGCATGGCTTTATAAGGTAGCCAGAAATAAAGCAATTGACACGCTCAGAAAGCAAAAAAAACTGGTGTATAATACCGATAGCGTTGCGGCTATGGCGCTGATGGAAAAAAATGTTTCAGGGAAAATTGATGACCTTTTTCTCGACCATGAAATACAGGACAGCCAGCTGCGAATGATATTTGCATGCTGCTACCCGGAAATATCAATTGAGTCGCAAATTTCACTGACTTTGAAAACCTTATGCGGTTTCAGTATTAAAGAAATTGCAAAGTCTTTTGTTACCAATGAAGAAACAATCAATAAAAGATTACAGCGTGCAAAACAAAAAATAAGAAGCGAGAATGTAAGCCTGGAAGTTCCTTCCGGGATTGATTTGAGTAAGCGACTTCAATCCGTACTCAAAACTATTTACCTGCTTTTTAATGAAGGCTATAATTCATCTGTGGCAGATGTCCTGATTCGGAAGGATATATGCCTGGAGGCGATGCGGCTTGCAATATTATTAACCGAACAACCGGCAACCAGTAAACCTGAAACAAAAGCTTTGCTGGCGCTCATGTGTTTTCATGCGGCAAGATTTGATTCACGGATTGATAGTGAAGGGTGCATTATCCTGTTAAAAGACCAGGACAGGACTTTATGGAACAAAGAATTACTTCAAAAAGGATATAGTTATCTTGACGAAGCCAGCGATGGATATACTCAAAATGAGTATGTCCTTGAAGCGGGGATCATGGCCTTACATTGTGCTGCGACAAGCTATGAAAAAACGGATTGGCATGTTATTCTGAGGCTGTATGAATCTCTTGAAGAAATAAAAAATAATACAGTGGTTAAAATGAACAAAGCCATTGTAATAGGGCAAGTTAAAGGCCCTTCTGCGGCCATAAATGAGATTTTGAAAAATGGTGCCCTGGAGGACTATTATCTTTATCATGCTACGCTTGGAGAATTGTATTTCCAAAATAAGGAAAACATGAAAGCCAGGCAACACTTAGAGCGTGCTATAGAGCTCACAGAATCTAAACCTGAAAAACTGCTTCTTTCGAGAAAAATAAAATTAATTGAGGCTATTTAGGCATTCCGTCCATTCATAAATAGGGCTTTAAACAACAGTTGGGGTCTTAAATATAATTTTTTAGTTTCAAATTAACTTTTCCTTAACTATTCTAAATTTATTACTATATTTGCAGAAGCAGGTTTTGGGAGAGACCTGCATAATTAGATATTTTATTCACATTTGGGGGAATGGTGAGAGATTCAGAAATCCGGATTAAACCGGAACGAGTTGTTGACATAGAGGCGGCAATAATTCATTTGCAAAAAAAACTAAAAGCTTATAACGCCTTAAAAAAACCAGACGAAAATCAGCAGCATGATGTAGACAGTTTACTCTGGCAATTAAGTGTTTACGAAGATCAACTTGCCAAAATAGATCCTAATCACAAGCTTCTTCACTAAAGATATTGCATTTCGCTTTACTTTAAAAGATCTTTAAAATCCTTTCTGAATTTTTCTATTTCAGGCCGGGTGACAGATGCTATATATCCCTGATCGGGATGGTTTCTATAATAATGAATATGGTAATCTTCTGCTTTATAAAATCCGCTAAACGGTACTACCTGGGTTATGATTGGGTTATTATATTTCTTTAGTGAAACAAGGTATTTTATGTATTGCTCTGCCGTATTTTTCTGATTTTCACTCCGGTAAAACAGAACTGACCTGTATTGCGGGCCTTCATCGGGCGCTGCATAATTGGGGGTAGTAGGATCATGTTCAGTAAAAAAAACTTCTACAAGCTTTTGATAACTTATTATTTTAGGATCGAATGTTATATCAACTGATTCCGCATATCCTGTAGTACCTGAGCTCACCTCATCATACGTTGGGTTCTTTGTTTTGCCACCCGCATAGCCGGGAAGTGCTTCTTTTACGCCTTTTAGCTCTGAAAACATTTCTTCTGAATGCCAGAAGCAACCCAGGGCAAAAGTAGCCTTCTGGAGATTATGATTGGTATCCGCATTATCCTTTATTTCCCTGTTTTCTCCAGTGCCAGGTTTTGAAGATTGGTTATTAATACAGGCCGTACTCATAAATAAAACCATGAGCATAATTCCCAAGGATGATATTAGTGATGCGATTTTTATTCTTTTCATTATTTTATAAATTATTGATCATATACGAAATAGCAGGCATAAAAGTTTTCCAAAATCTGGACGTTGTCCTAAAAAAATAATTATCAGACTTTTATCCTTGGATCAAGCGCTTCCCTTAGGCCTTCACCAATTAAACTATAAATGGCAACCGTAATAAAAATGGCCAGGCCCGGAAATACTGCCATCCACCAGGCGGTATAATCTGCCCTCGCAGAGCTGAGTAGTGATCCCCAGGTGACGGTATCTGCCGGTACCCCAATTCCCAAAAATGACAAGCTCGATTCAGCAATAATAGCATAAGCTATACCAAATGCTAAATATACAATTACCGGTGCGAGGGCATTAGGCAAAATATGCCTAAGCATGATACGCCAGTCTCCAAAACCCAGTGCCTGTGCCGTTTGTATATATTCCAGGTTACGGATTTTGAGAAATTCTGCACGGGTAAGCCTGGCAATTTTGGGAGACATAAGGCCACCGATGATAGCCATAACCAATGGCAAACTTTTTTCAACAAAAAGCGATGATATCGTAATAATCAAAAGCAAAGCAGGAATAGAATCAAATATTTCGATGAACCTTGAGATAAAAATGTCAATCGGTACAAAAACTTTCATCCTGAAAAATGAAACTTTCAGAGGCGCCCTGCCAATAATGTAGCATATAAAAATCAGGAAAGAAAATATGAAAACACTTATTAATATTTGCCCGATACTTTGTAGCAAACCTGTATGAAAAGCTGTCTTCAAATCCTGGATCCGAATAAAAATTCCATAAAAGTATCCAAGAAAAATTCCTGGTATTAATAATATGTATGACAACCGGCTAATTCTAATTTTATTGTCTCCAAAATAGCCGGCAAAGGCACCAAACAAAATACCTAAAAAACCAGCAATACTCATAGAAATCAATCCCACTCGTAAGGCAATGCTGGTACCATGAATCAATCCCGCAGCCACATCTTCTCCAATATTATTGGTGCCAAGGTGGTGTTTTAAAATATATGGAGCAGGAACTATTTGTCCATCCGCATTTTTATAAAATTGAGGCGCGGAAGGAGAAATATAGCCCATATTATATTTGTCTTTCTCTGAAGCAGAATAAGGTATGGGCACCCAAACAACATTTTGTAATGGTAGTTCCCGCCAATCGGTTATATCAAATTGTAATTTTTCAAACTTCTTCGTTACCGGATTGATAGTGGAATCAACCCGGTTTTTATTGGCAAAGGTCTGAAAAATAGGATAAAAATTAGTGTCCCGATACCTGGCATAAATGGGTTGTTTATTTGCTATAAAATCTGAGGATAGCGCAATAAAAACAAAAAACAAAAGGAAATAAAAAGATACAAGGGCCGGCTTGTTTTTCCTGAAAATTCGCCAGGTGTTTTTTCCGTTATCTCCTGTTTCTTTCATGATTTTGAATAACTAATTCTGGGGTCAGCAACAGCATATAGAATATCTGCAACCAGGTAGCCCACAAGGGTTAAAAATCCAAAAATAGTAAAAACGGCAACAATTACCGGGTAATCGTAATTTAATATGGCTTCATATATTTCTCTACCCATGCCGGGCAAAGCAAAGATGGTTTCAATAATAATAGACCCGACAAATGCCGTAGGAAAAATATTGGCAAAAAGGGTAATAATGGGCATCAGTGCATTTCTGAAAACATGCTTCCATAGTATTTTTCCTTCCGGCAAACCTTTAGCCCTGGCAGTCTTAATATACTCATTGTCAAATATTTCTACAGCACCGGCGCGCATTTGCCTGCTTAATAAAGCAATAGCCCCATAGGTATAAGTTATTATCGGCAGCACCAGGTACGGCGCCCAGTGGACGAGTTTGGTTAAAAAGGGCCAGTCTTCGTTAAAATTTAACGCATCTTGTACTCCTGACTCGGGGAACCAATTCAGGAATTGAGGATTGGCAAAGAAAACCAGGAGCAGTGTGGCTACCAAAAAATTAGGGAGGGCATATAATAAAAAAAGCAAGAGAGATGAGGCTTTATCAAAAAACCTACCCTTATACCTGGCCGCATACATGCCAATAGGAATACTTATGCCAAACGCAAGGAGAAATGATATGAAGGATAATGCAAGTGACCAGGGCAACCTGGCTTTTATTTCTCTTACAACCGGTAACTGGGTTTGATAGGATATTCCAAAACTACCTCGAAAGATGATATTGTATAGCCAGTGATGATACTGATTATGCCCTGCATAATAATGGATAACAGGGATGTAATTTTTCCATGCCTGGTAAGAAGACAAATTGCTTTTGTTGCTTTCAGCAAGGGTGCTTATGCTGAAATAAAACAGTGGCAGGTCAAGTCCAAGTTCATGCCTCTTTTTTTGAATGAGACTAGCCTGGTGCGCCTTATTCTGAATACCAGCATTTTCAGATGCATTCAGCAATCTTTCTACCGGATCTCCAGGCGCTAATACGCTTATCCCGAACGCTAGAAAGGAAATAATAATAAGTGTCGGAATAAATAATATAACACGCCTGATGATGTAAGACAACATGGTTTAAAAACCAGTTATTAGTGCACAAGAAATAAAAAAAATCTCTGTCTCTTTCATTCACTTATAGGTTAGCCCTTGTGTTATTTTTGTTTCAGCTTCAGGTTATTAAGCATCACCCCGGGTCGTTCTGTAAACATTCCGGGATTTTCGTATTTTTTGCTGATTACAACTTTTCTCTTTATACCATACAGGTAAATAATCGGTTGCTCATCATATACGATAGCCTGGAGTTTTTTGAGCAGGTCTGCCCGCTTGTTTTCATCAACTGCCTGGTTCGAGAGTTCAATGATCCTGTCAGATTCCGCATTCCCGAATCCTGTAATATTGCTGCCATCATTGCTCCAGTTTTTACTGTCAAAGCCCTGTTCAGGATCGTCTGGCACAGAACCACTTCCCGATTGTCCTGCAATAAGCATGTCAAAATCATGTTTGCCGGCCTTTTGTTGAAGCAGGCTCAAATCAACCGGATCAGGAATAAGCTCTACACCTGCTTTGTACATGGCGTCTTTTATCACCAGTGCATATTCTTTATTTGCAGGGTCTGCCCCATTGTATGTAAATAAAAAGCTGAATTTAACTTTTTTACCATCTATCATTTTATCCCTGATATTATCCCCATCGGTATCCAACCAGCCTGCTTTTGTAAGCAATTCTTTAGCTTTTTCAATATCAAAAGGAATCAATTTCAAAGAATCGTTATAATATTTTTTAAACATAGGCTGGATAAACGAGGCCTGCCGCGTACCCATCCCTTTTACCATGGTGGTATTCAATTCATCAACCGGTATGAGATAAGCCATAGCCCGCCGTACATTTTTATCGTCAAACAGTTTAGGCCGCTCCTTACCATCCTGTTTTGTGTTAATATACACAAGATTAAACAAGGCCTGGTCTCTTATTCCATCATAATAGTGTTCAGTAAAATCTTTATTGTTCTTTAGTTTTAAATAACTGGCCGTAAATAACCATACGTCAGCATCAATAGAATGGTTTAGTATGGCGAGGTAACGCGCCTGGTCATCAGGTATTACTTTTATCACAATCTGGCTGGGATATGCCCTGCTATAAGCACTGGTATCATTTTCACCCCACCAGTTATTCTTCCGGGTCAAAGTGATATAGGTCCCTGTTTTCCAATCGGTAACGGCATAAGCGCCCAACCCGCAAAGCTTTTTCACATCATGGCCGTTTGCACCGTCATTAAAACCTTTCATCCATTCAGCAAGGCCTTTATATTTATTGCCATCAAATTGCGGCAAATCCATTTCGGGGATTGAAATATTATCAAGTACACCCGCTGAGTCCCAATGCTTTTTTTCAACAAGGTACAGTTCGTTAAAGATGTATTTATTCAAATAATAGACCTCTTTTGCAACCATTTTAAATTTTAACGGATTACTTGGATCCTTAATTATGTCTTTTACTTTATCGTAAGTTGATCTGACATTCGCATCATTCGTCATAGGGCATTTGGTTACTTTCATCGTAAAAATGACATCATCCACTGTAAATGGACTACCATCATCCCATTTGATGTCATTTCGCAACTCATAACTAAATTCTTTGCCATCCGCAGATACTTCGGCCAGGCCTTTTACAAGAAGTGGGATTTGTTGAAGTGTTCTTAAATCAGTTCTGGTAAGCGTTTTTTGAGTATATTCAAAAATAAGTAGACGTGCACTGTTTGGCGGGTCGCAAACCGGGTGTAGCGTTGCCGCATCAGATTTCCAGCTGGTAACTAAAATGCTGCTCTTATCGTTGGATGGTATATTTTTACATCCTGAAAAACAAATAATTACTAAGCAAATAAAACTAAAAAACAGTAATGAAAAATGACCCCGTGTTTTCATGATTTGTTGGTTTTATTCAAAAGTAGGAAAAAAAACATTATCCAACATTTGAAAACGTCGTATTTGCAATAATTCTGATTGTTTTTACATTTTGAGGATAAAAGTTCATTATGAATGAATTTTAAAATATCTTTGCCACCCCAATAATTAACGGAGAGGTGCCTGAGTGGCCGAAAGGGCCGGTTTGCTAAACCGTTGTACGCCTTTAAAGCGTACCGAGGGTTCGAATCCCTCCCTCTCCGCAGAAAGGGCGAAGCAGTCAAAAGTATTGCTTTGTCCCTTTTTATTTCCATCAAAACCACCTGATAATCTTCTGATTATCTCAAAAACTTCGTTGACTCTTTCGGTTCGAAATGCCTGATTTTTGTGGTCGTAGTATATTCCTTCGGGGAATATTAATTTCTGCAAGCGCTCCCTAAATGATAGGGTGCCTAATTTCCAGAGCTTTTGCAATTTACAGCATATATCCAGTACCTTGTGAATCACTTCTGTGAGGTTCGAAATGCCTTTTGAAAGGTATCGCTCAACTTCACTAAGAATCGTATTTTTTTCTGCTATGTATTTGGCCTGCAATCGTTCAAATGTTTCTTTTGCCATCTCATTTAAGGCATAGTACTTTTCTTCAATTGAATCAATTTTTTTGTTCACCTCTGACAATTGGCTCTGCACAAGTGCTTCATTCTGCACATTGTCTTTATTCATTTGATGATAGGTATATTCCAGTTGAAACTGCAAAGGTGTCATGCGATCTTCCTTAATAGTATATAAGCTTAAGAGGTCATCAAACAGTTTATGGACCTCGGTAACGCTTCTATTACATTTGCAGCCAGTTGTCCGACATTTATAGTACCAGAGGTTTTTCTTTTTAACCACATATCCGGTCATTGGAGTGTGGCATACATTGCATTTAATAAATGTCTTTAAGGGAAGTTTATCCTGCTCCTTCTTATGATAGACACCAGTGTGCCCGCTTTCGAGCATAATACCGTTTACTTTGAGGAATTTTTCTTGGCTAATAAGGGCTTCGTGATTCCCAGGAACAATCTTGCCATGCAACATGCCGTGGCTTATCAAACCCGCGTAGAAAGGGTTTTTGAAAATCTTGCATAATTGTTGGCGGTACATATTCACTCCCAATGCCCTTAATCTGCCGACAATATCATCATTCTTGATTCCTTCCGCTTTCCATTCAAAGGCCTGCTTTAACTTCTGTCCTGTGTCATTGATGACTATTTTTCTGCATCCATTGACTTTAATGGTGTCATAGCCTTGTGGAGGCTTCACCACCCAGTCGCCGCGCTCAAACTTGTAGGTCATGCCTGCGATAACTCGCTGTCTCCGTAATGTATTGTCATAATGTGAAAACAAGAACTGGATATTCTGCTGAAAGATTCCCGTTGGATTTGAAAGGTCTGTCGGTTGGCTTATGGCATTGAGAGTAACGCCATAGTTATCCCGTAACTCCTGGGCAAGTTTAATAGCTCCTCCGCCAGTTCGCGAGAACCGATCTGTGGCATAGACAAGGATTTGGCTCACGGAACCCTTTTGTTTTTTCAGGAAGTCCAACATGCGTTGAAATTCTTTTCGCCCATCGGTTTGGGCTGATTCAAATTTCCCTCCAAAGTAAGCCGCAACGGTCAAACCTTCGCGGAGTGCATATTCATCAATGACTTGCCGTTGGTACGGCAAGGACATATTCTTTTCCTGTTCCTTGCCAGACACTCGAGTGTATACCACTACTTGTTTTGTGGTTCTTGCAAGCATATGCGATGTTTTGCCGTGCTTGCCAAATGATGTAAAGGCATCTAAATGCCTTGGTTCTGCTATTTCATTCATAACGATTCTTTTTTCTGTTCCATGACAAATTCCAAAAGTAGTACAGAGAGCATCTCAAGCGATGCTACAATTTCCTCGGCTTCTTCTCGTGGTATATTTTCACAGCCGGGAAACGTACTTAATATATCTGCGGTAAGAGGTATCTTACCCGGATTGATAAGTGTGTTTGGAGGCCGTATGTTGGTCTTGGCTACCGACATGATACGTGTAATGAGCTATTCATTTCGCATGTCATTCGTGCAGTACAAGACACTACTAATTTACGTCTTTTCCACAGAAAAGTATGGCGATTATCAGGCATTTTTTTATGATTTAATTTTACGAAAAATGAAGTAAAAGGAAAGCATAAAGAAACGTCTGTATCGCACCCCATCGCTTGGAATAGCATTAAATTTACGAATAGGGCTAAACTTTTGTGAAAGTCGTTTTTGGAAATTCTAATGGTTAAAAAGCGTGGGCAGTGTTTATTCATAATCTCTTTCATTTTCATCTTTAGCCGAGTCTCCTTTCATCATTTCATGAGCCTCTCGTGATGGCCGCTCCAAGGCTTGAACAAAACCTTTAATAAAGCCAGGTTCTACTTCTTTTTGCGTTTGAGGATCAACTTTCACATGGCCTTTCTCAATAGTGCGTGAATGCTCTTTACCCCGATTCCTAATTTCTCGAATTTCAAAGAGCTGCCGATTTTCGTCAATGAGCTGGTCTTCCTTTTTCATTTCTTGGCCTAAATGTTTGCGACCCCATATCAAGTCATGTTCTGGGCTGGTTTTTGCATTTTTTTCCATATTGTTTATTATTAATTTATTGTTTGCTTTTATTTGAATAAAATTTTTGATTTTTAGCTGAGTCTTACTTACGTTGGTTCGTTGTCGCAACCTGTCAAGGTAAGAGTAGCCGTCATCGAAGGCTAGGACTGGCTGGTGGGCTATTTCGGGATTGATGTGAACTTCATTCCAAGTGATACCTTGAGAATCCGTTATACGTTCAGCCCCATATTTGGTTATAAGATAGTGTCCAATATCTTTTTCGTAGAATTTATATATTGGATTATTTTTATCTACATTCCCAGAGATGTCAAAGGTTTCACCATAACTCCTGCTATATTTACTTAGAAATTCTTTATTACTTAATGCCTTTTCAATATCTACCCATCTATGGCCATTTTCATCCGGCATAATCATCAAGTTATTATTCTCGACATATGACCATAACTCCCCATCATTTTGTATTTCCAAATGTCTTTTGGGCACAGCCTTGAATTTTCCATTTCCAAAGACATCGGTGATGATCCAATCTGAATATTCATCGCTTACTAGTTTACCTATGCTATCTTTAGAAAGATTATCATTATTTATATAATCTGTTTCTCTACCAACTCTCCCAAAAGACCACCTATTATTATCTCCCACTCCTTCTATCTTCATAGCAGTTTCTCCGGTTGGGAATTGGAGTTTCGTGATCCCTTGGCATCCTTCTGTATATGCAGTGTAATTACTATCAATTGCCGCATATCGTATTTCTTCTCGAATCATTCTGTAGTGGGCCGTTGGATTATTGTATTGTCGAAGCATTCTTATTTCTGTTACACGGTTCGAAGAAAGGCGCTTAGCTTCTTCTATTCGAAGGAAAGAGGTAGAGGATGAATTTATTGGATAATTAGGATGTTCCGGGTTTAGTA
>Ga0206925_1027_pt1 | contig 32660 bp, 29 predicted proteins | sample Alteio_BWOrgHeat_62_FD_152944 | JGI IMG/M metagenome (GOLD analysis project Ga0206925, IMG submission 152944) | Enriched cells from forest soil in Barre Woods Harvard Forest LTER site, Petersham, Massachusetts, United States -... | ecosystem: Environmental > Terrestrial > Soil > Temperate forest >...
AAGCGCCTGGCGGTACTTGGGTTTGCCTTCAAGAAGGACACGAACGACACGCGCGAGTCGCCCGCCATCCAGGTGTGCAAGGATTTGCACTCCGAACGCGCGCAGGTGGCGATTTATGACCCGCAGGTAGGCGAAGCGAAGGTTTTTGCCGACTTGGGCGTGAAAGCCGGTGCGGGCGTGGAAGTGTGCGCCGACGCTTATGCCGCCGCCAAAGGCGCGCACGCGCTGATTGTCTGCACCGAGTGGGACGAGTTCAAGAGCCTCGATTTTGACCGCATTTACGAAAACATGAACCGCCCGGCCTTCGTCTTCGACGGTCGCAACATCCTCGACCTCGCCGCCTTGCGCAAAATTGGTTTTACGGCCTCGGGCATCGGCAAAGGGAATGGGGAGTAATTAATTATGCACCGCGCCTTTATCACCGGCATCACGGGCCAGGATGGCTCTTATCTCGCGGAGTTGCTCCTGGAGAAGGGCTATGAGGTGCATGGTCTGGTGCATCGTCCGGAGGGATTGGGTTCGGGTAACCTGGGTCGGCTGGTCGGGGATGAAGCCATCTATAACAAACGTCTGTTTCTGCACACGGGTTCGTTTGAAGACACCACGCACCTGCGTCGTCTTATCATGCGTGCAAAGCCGACGGAATTTTACCACCTCGCCGCGCAGTCCAGCCCGCGTCTGAGTCTCGAACTGCCCGAGACCACGATGGAGAGCGTCGGCATGGCGACCGTGCGCCTGCTCGAAATTTTACGTGATTTGGATAATCCGCCGAAATTCCTCTACGCCTCTTCGAGCGAAATTTTTGGCGAACCGAACAACACCCCCCAGAACGAATTGACCGCGATGAGCCCCTCGACGCCCTACGGAGTGGCCAAGGCGCTCTCGACGCAGATGGCGAAAATTTATCGCGGAGCCTATGGGCTGAACACCTGCGCGGCCATTTTGTATAACCACGAATCACCCCGGCGCAGCGGGCAGTTTGTGACCATGAAAATCGCCCGCGCCGCGGCACGCATCCGACTCGGCTGGCAGAAGAAACTGCAATTGGGCAACCTTGCGGGACAACGCGATTGGGGTTGGGCGCCAGACTATGTGCGCGGGTTCTGGATGATGCTGCAACAGGACAAGGTGGACGAATTTGTGCTGGCCACCGGGAAGCTGCACAGTGTTGAACAATTTGTGGAGCGCGCATTTACCGTCCTTGGACTCAATTGGAAAGACCATGTCGAGCACGACGCCGGGTTGATGACGGCGGTTGAGCCCGCGCGGTTGTGCGGCGATCCTTCCAAGGCCAAGCGCGTGCTGGGCTGGGAGAATACCGTGCCGTTTGACGCGATGGTCGAGCGCCTGGTGATTTCGCAGTTGGAAGTGGCCAAGGATTCACGACCGCCTTACAAATGATTAACTTTGACGCCAGTTCGCCGATTTAAATTTCCCTATGAAACGCGCGCTTATTACCGGCATCACCGGCCAGGACGGCTCCTACCTCGCGGAGCTTTTGCTCGAAAAAGGCTACGAAGTGCACGGCATCGTGCGCCGCAGCAGCAGCCTCAACCGCGCTCGCATTGACCACTTGCACCAGTGGGAAGTGGGCAAGAAACAGCGCCTCTTTCTGCACTACGGCGATTTGGCGGACAGCGTTTCGCTGGTCAAGTTGCTCTATCAGTTGCAGCCGGACGAAATTTACAATCTGGCGGCTCAAAGCCACGTGCGCGTGAGTTTTGACGTGCCGGAATACACGGCGGACATCACCGGGGTTGGCGCCGGTCGCATCCTGGAGGCCATTCGCGAAACCGGACTGTTCAAGAAAGTGCGGTTTTACCAGGCCTCGTCCTCGGAGATGTTCGGCAAGGTGCAGGAAGTCCCGCAGACGGAGACCACGCCGCTCTACCCGCGTTCGCCCTACGCGTGCGCGAAGGTCATGGCACATTATCTGACCATCAATTACCGCGAGTCCTACAACTTGTTTGCCTGCAGCGGCATTCTCTTTAATCACGAAAGTCCGCGGCGTGGTGAGGCGTTTGTGACGCGCAAAATCACTCTGGCCGCCGCGCGCATCAAGGTCGGTCTCCAGAAAAAACTTGTGCTGGGCAATATTGATTCCAAGCGCGACTGGGGCTACGCCAAGGAATATGTCGAAGGCATGTGGCGCATGTTGCAGCAGGACAAGCCGGACGACTACGTGCTCGCCACCAACGAGACGCACACGGTGAAAGAATTTCTCGCGGCCAGTTTCGGCGCCTTGGATTTGGACTGGAAAGAATTTGTCAAGTTTGACGCCCGTTACCTGCGCCCGGCTGAGGTGGACTTGCTCATCGGTAGCTACCGCAAAGCGAAAAAGAAACTCGGCTGGGAACCCAAGACGCGCATGGCGGGTCTGGCTAAACTGATGGTAGAGCACGACTACGAACTGGCCAAACGCGAGGCGCGGGTGGCCCAGGTCTAATTTGTCTATGAATGTTTCAGTGGTGATTCCCGCCCGATTGGCCTCGACGCGGCTGCCGCGCAAAGTGCTGGCAGATTTGGGCGGTAAGCCCGTCCTCCAGCATGTGTGGGAACGGGTGGCGCGAATGCGCCGGGCCACGGAAATTTTGGTGGCGACGGACAGCGAAGAAGTGGCGGCGGCGGTCGCGGGGTGGGGTGGTCAATTTGTGATGACTTCGCCCGATTGCCGCAGTGGCACCGAGCGCATTGCCTCGATTCTCGATGGGTTGAAGGGGCAATTTATTTTAAACGTGCAGGGCGACGAACCCTTTATCGAAGCAAAGCTGCTGGACGCCATGGTCGAAACTTTTGCCAAAAACGGCGGCGATGTGGTGACGCCGGTGTATGCCATTCGCGAGGCCGCGATGTTGGTGAATCCGGCGGTGGTCAAGGTGGTGCGCGGAGCGGATGGTCGGGCGTGGTATTTTTCCCGCTCACCGGTGCCGCACTTGCGCGGCGTGCCCATGGAGCAATGGCCTGCACGCGGTTTGCATTGGGGCCATTTGGGCGTGTATGGTTATGCCCGCGTCAAACTTGCGGCGTATTCAACTTTACCGGAATGTCCGCTGGAAAATATCGAAGCCCTCGAACAATTGCGTTTTCTCGAAGCCGGCTGGCGCATCCAAACTGTCGAGACGGACTATCATGCCGTGGCGATTGACACCCCGGAAGATTTGGCCCGCGCCCGCACTTTATTAATGACCACTCCGGCCGTTTGATTATGAAGAAAAAATCCGCAAAATTTTCCAAATCCTCTGCGCTGGCTACTGGCCGGACGGTGCTCGCCCTGGAAACGCAGTCACTGCAAGCGGCCTCGGAGCGCCTTGACCACAATTTTACCCGAGTAGTTGACTTGATTCGACGTGCCCGCGGCAAAGTCATTGTCGTGGGTCTGGGTAAGTCCGGCCATGTGGCGCAATCGGTTTCCGCCACCTTGTGCAGCTTGGGCACCTCGGCAGTATTTTTGCATGCGAGCGAGGCTTCCCACGGGGATATTGGCGTGGTGGGGAGCGGCGACGTCGTGATTTTGATCTCCAAAAGCGGCGCCACTCCGGAATTGGTGCGGCTGGCGCCCGCCCTGCGTGCCGCGGGCGCAAAACTGGTTGCGCTGGTCGGCAATTTGCGTTCACCACTGGCTGGCGAAGCGGACGCCGTGCTCGATGCTACGGTGGCACGGGAGGCCGACCCACTCGGTTTGGCCCCCACCAGCAGCGCGGTGGTGGCGCTGGCTTTCGGGCACGCCCTTGCCGTCGCGCTGGCGCAGGCACGGAAATTTGGGCTCAAGGATTTCGCCCGCACGCATCCCTCGGGGCAATTGGGCCGCAACGTAACTTTGCGTGTCGCCGACATCATGCACGGAATGAAAGAAATCGCCGTCGTTAAGCCGCGCGACAGCATGCGCGACGTCGTCGTGGCCATGACCAGCCGGCCCCTGGGCGCCGCGTGCGTGGTGGACAAAAGCGGTAAGCTGGCCGGGTTGGTGACCGATGGCGATTTGCGACGCGCACTGCAAAAATTTGAGGACATTCGGCCATTGAAGGCTGCAGATGTAATGACGATAAAGCCCATTCAGATCAGCCCGGAAACTTTGCTGGGCGATGCGCTGCGCTTGATGGAAGAGCGCACCTCCCAGATCTCCGTTCTGCCCGTCGCCGGGGCCAACGGGCGTTGCCTGGGCCTCTTGCGCTTGCACGATATTTACCAACACTAGCGATTTTGCCGACGGCGAAAGACATGGCGGTGACTGCAACTTTGCGGGGACAATTCCCCACCAGGCAGGCGGAAGTAACGCCACCCAGCCGGCGCGAACAAGCGGTGGGAATGTTCGTAGCTCTCACCCTGGTGCTGCCGCCCTGGCTCATCGGCGCACGGGATAACTGGGCGCAATGGGCGACATTCATCCTGGCCGCTCTGGCGTTTGGCGCGTTGTTTGTGCCCATGGCGGATTTTCGGGCCTGGCCGCCATCGCCCACGATGCAGGTTTGTTGGAGCCGCCTGGCGAAGTTTCCAGTATTTTGGCTGGGCAGCGCGATTATGATTTATGGCGTGGTTGCCGCGCTTAATCCTGCCTGGGTCTATTTCAGCATGGGGCAGGGTGCGTGGCTGGAAGCGAGACCTCATGTCGCCTGGCTGCCGCATAGCATGATTAGTTCGTTTTGGCCGATGAATGCCTGGCGGGCCTTGCTGATAATTGCCCCTGCCTGGCTGGCAACCTGTGCCGCCTGGGTTGGCCTGGAAACGGAACAAGCATGGCACCGGTTAATCGGAATCGCGGCAGTGAATGGTTTGGGCCTGGCCCTCTTTGGGATTATTCAGCGACTGGCGGGCGCCCACGAGATGTTTTGGTTTTATGTCCCCCAGTCGAGCAATGGTGACCAAACTTTTTTTGGCAGTTTCGTTTACGCAGGGCACGCGGCGGCCTGGATGGTGCTGGCTTTTGGCGCGGCGGCCGCAGCGATGGATCGTCATTTGCGCCAGCGTGATCCGCAAGCAGCGCCTGCTCGCTGGGGGCGGCCCGCCCTGGTCACTTGGGTTTGGCTGGCGGCCTTGGTCGTGTTGCTGGTGTCGCTCGGTGTTTTTGTGAAACCGGATTTCTGGCTGCTGGGGGCGGGTGGGGTTATGTTAATTTATTCCTGGCTGTGGCTGCGGCGCTGGTGGCTGGAAGGTCAAAAGCGGCGTGCGGCACTCTACGCTTTACCTGCGTTGATTTTCATGGCGGTGTTGTTGGGCGTCACGGCTGGGGCGGCCTGGTGGTGGCGTCAGGGCGGTACCGGCGCTTCCCTGGAAGTGAATCCCCGCGATGCGAGCCTGCCAGTGCGTTATGCCATCGCCCGCACTTCCGCGGTAATGATTAAAGATGAGCCCTTGTGGGGCTGGGGGCCGGGCAGTTTTCGTTACATCGCACCATTATACTTGGGACGAAATCCATTATTTACAGATCCGAATCGGCAAGGTGGACTCCGCTTCACGTCAAGCTTCGCCCATAGTGACTGGGTGCAGATTCCGGCCGAGTGGGGCTTGGCCGGGGCGTTGCTATTTGCCGCTCTGCCGATGTGGTGGGCAGGCCAGGCTTGGCGATTGCGCCGGGTCCTGCCGGGTGAATCCTGGATTATGCTGGGAACAGTGGCATTGATTTTTGCCGGAGCCGCTGCTGATTTCCCATTTTATTGTCCAGCGGTGTTGATTGCCGTGGGTGTTTTCGCGACCACCGCTCTCAAGTTGGGAGAAGTCGCCGCCCGGCCACGGCCATTGTTGAGTAAAGTGATGGTGGTTTGTCCATGAAAGTTGCGATTGTTGGATTGGGCTATGTAGGGCTGCCGCTGGCTTTGCGGTTTGCCCAGGCAGGAGTATCGGTCCTCGGTCTGGATATTGATGAGGCAAAATGCGCGAGCCTGAATGCTGGACGTAGCTATATTGGGCATGTGTCGTCCGCAGCCATCGCCGAGGTTCGTGCGGCGGGCCGCCTCGAAGCCACGACGGATTTCACTCAAGCCGCCACGGTGGACGCTATTTTAATTTGTGTGCCGACACCTTTGAATAAAAAGCACGAGCCGGACTTGGGTTATGTTTTGGGAACTGGGCGAAGTCTGGCACCGCATTTGCGCGCTGGGCAACTGGTCGTTTTGGAATCCACCACCTACCCGGGAACCACGGACACCGAACTGCGGACGGTCTTGGAGCACGGTTCGGGTCTGGTCGCCGGACGGGATTTTTACCTGGCCTATTCCCCTGAGCGCGAAGACCCGGGCCGCGATCCTGATGAGGCTCGTCGCATTCCCAAGGTCGTGGGTGGTCTTACGGCGGAGTGCCGGGCCCGGGCGGTGGCTTGTTATGCGCCGGTGGTCGAGCGGGTGGTTCCGGTTTCGTCCTGCCGGGCAGCGGAGGCGACCAAGCTGCTGGAAAATATTTTTCGCTCGGTGAACATCGCATTGGTGAATGAACTCAAGATCGTGTATTCCGCCATGGGCATTGATGTTTGGGAGGTCATTGAAGCGGCCAGAACCAAACCTTTTGGTTTCATGCCCTTTTACCCCGGGCCGGGTCTCGGTGGGCATTGTATTCCCATTGATCCTTTCTACCTTGCGTGGAAGGCGCGCGAATATGGGCAGCCGACCAAATTTATTGAGTTGGCTGGTGAAATTAATGCCGCAATGCCGGCCTACGTTGCTGATTGCGTGGAAAAAACGCTGGCTGCGCGCGGACTGCCGATGTCCGGCGCGCGTATTTTGCTGCTAGGGTTGGCGTACAAGGCTGACGTGGATGATGACCGCGAATCGCCGGCTTATGCGCTCATGCATTTGTTTGAAGAGCGGGGTGCGACAGTGGCCTACCATGATCCGTTTGTGCCCAACATACGACTCACCCGCGATCACTTGCAATACGTCGGACGCAGTTCTGTTGCCCTGACCCCGGCAGGGCATGATTTGGCTGTGTTGGTCACCGCCCATACGGAATTTCACCAGTTTGATTTTTCCCAATGGACGATTCCCTTGGTGGACACCCGCAATTGTGTTGTTCGTCGTCCTGCGGCCTACGTTCGCACTTAACCGGTCGACAGTTTTTTGGAATGATTACCCCCACCATATCGGTTAGCGCAACGCTTTCTCCCGGTAAGAAATCCGTCGGCGGTATTGAGCGGGTGGTGACAGGATTGATTACGAGCTGGGTCGTCCTTGTACCATGGTTAATGGGCGGGCGGTTTTGGTGGACGCAAGTGTTGGGCGCCGGAGTGGGGCTGGTGGCTTTTTTGCTCGCTGTTAGTTCCGGAGAAAACCGTCGTGCGCTTCGGCGCTTTCCAGTATTTTGGCTCGGCCTGCTTTTCCTGTGCTATGTTGCCTGCCAGGCGCTAAACCCGTGGGCGCTGGCCGTGCAACACCGGGCTGATATTCTAGTTTGGGACCTGTTTCTGCTTAAACACGTGCCTTGGTTGCCTTCGGGGGTCAGTGGGAATTATTTTCAAATGAGCACGTGGCGTATGTTTGTTTATTGGCTGGCGCCGTGGTTGCTTGTCTCTGCGTGGTGGGCGGCGGTGCGGCGGAGGCGCAGTGGACGGCGATTGGTCATTATTATTTTCCTGAATGGATTACTGACCCTCGCGGTGATTCTGGTGCAAAGATTTTATCCGTCCTCGATCCTTTCCTGGTCTTTTATTGATCCTTATAACCCCCAGCTGCCGGCCAAACCCACTTCGGCGGCTTTCTATAACTGGGATCATGCAGGCATGTTTCTGTATCTTTCGCTGGGGGCCGGCCTCGCCGTGGCGGGCCGGTTGATGAACCGGGCGCGGGCGGAAGGGCGCGATACCGGACTTGCCTGGGTTGTCTTGCTGGGCTGTTTGGCAATCATGGCCAGCTTCTTTATAACGGGAGGACGGGCCGGGTTGGTTATTGCGTGCGTCTATTTCCCAGTGGGTTTGATTTTACTCATCCTGGGGGCCGGGGCAAAGTCGCCCGGTTTGTGGGCCGGCGCTTTGGTATTAGTGTTGGGGCTGGCAGCCTTGCTGGTCTATGAGCTGCATGGAAATAATTCCTGGACAATTGAGCGCTGGGAATATCTGCGGACGCACGAGCCGGAAGACACCCGGGCCATTCTCCGTCAGGAAACTTTACGGATGATCCAGCCGCGACTTTGGCTGGGTTGGGGGGCAGGTAGTTACCGCTATGTGTCGCCGGATTATTTTCGGGAGGACTATTATTTTCACAATTCCAGTGTCCCTGGGGGGCTGTCGCTCTATACGGATTACGCCCATAACGATTGGCTGCAAATCCCGATGGAGTTTGGTGTCGTGGGGGCGAGCTTCGTCTTGGGAATTGTACTGTACTCGGTTGGATATGCGCTGTGGCTGGGCAAGCGCCTGCGTTCGGAAGGCTGGGTGGTGTTGCTGGCCGCCGCGGCCTTGCTGGTCCATGCCTTGGTTGATTTCCCGCTATATAACACTGCGGTCCTGGCTTTGCTGTGCCTCTTGGTGACTTCAACAATCAAGACTGCGTCGCTCGACGCCCGGCCAGATACTCATCGGTAATTTCTCCATGGCCCCGGCCTTCATTATCACCATAGACACTGAGGGCGACCAAATTTGGTCGCGCCCGCGTAAGGCGACGACGCGCAATGCGGCCTGGTTGCCCGCGTTCCAGGAGTTGGCGCAACGTCATGGGCTTCGACCCACGTGGTTGGTGAATTGGGAAATGGCGCACGACCCGGTTTGCGTGGAATTTTTGCGTGATGTATTGGCCCGGGACGCGGGCGAAGTCGGTCTGCATCTCCATGCCTGGGATACCCCTCCCTTGGAACCGCTGACGGATGATGACGCGCAACATCATCCGTTTCTTGGCGAATACCCCGAAAAACTAATGCGAGAGAAGCTGGAGCGACTGGCCGGGGTTTTGGAGGACACCTTTCAACATCCCCTGCGCAGCCACCGGGCGGGACGCTGGGCACTGGACACCCGCATGATTCGCTGGCTGCGCGAGCAGGGCTTTACCGTGGATTGCTCAGTATGCCCTGGAATTGACTGGCGTACCACCAAGGGCAATCCGCAAGGAGCCGGTGGGCCGGATTATCGCCGCGCACCGCGCGAACCCTATTTTTTGGATGAACAGGATTTTACCAGACCTGCTACGCAGCCTGCGCCGGATGCACTGCTCGAAGTTCCGCTGACCATCCGTGCATCGCGCTGGCCCTGGGCCCGGACAATTTTTGAATCGTATTCCAAGCGGCATTCCTGGTTGCGGCCCAACGGACGCAATGGAGTCGCCATGCGCGAATGTGTGAATGAGGCTGTCGCCGTCGGCCGCGCCCATTTGCTCTTCATGCTGCATTCGTCAGAGTTGATGCCAGGGGGCAGCCCGACTTTTCCCACGGCTGAATCGGTCGCCCGCTTGAATGAAGATCTGGCGGCCTTGTTTGCCCTCGCGCAGGCGCGTGGCTGCCAGGGGCGCACGCTGGGTGAGTTTGCGGCGGAATGGAAAGCCTCAGTCGCTCCTTTGGTTTAATTTTTATGTCGAAAAACTACGCTGTTATCATGGCGGGCGGCCGGGGCGAAAGGTTTTGGCCACAGAGCCGGCAAGCCCGTCCGAAACACCTGCTCCCCATCGTGGGCGATGCACCGATGGTGACTCAAACTATGATGAGGTTGGAGGGCTTGATGCCTCCGGAGCAGATTTTCATTTTGACCAATGTCGAGCACGTCGCGGCCATCCGCGCGGCCTGTCCGGCCATTCCCGCCGAGCAGATTGTCGGTGAACCGGTGGGCCGTGACACGGCGGCCGCCGCGGCCCTGGCGGCTTTGTTGGTGCGTCGCCGCGACCCGGACGGCGTGCTGGCACTCTTGCCGGCCGACGCCGCCATACACAATGCCGCTGGTTTTCGGGCGACATTGGGCGCGGCATTTGCCACGGCGGCGCAGCAGGAGGCCATTATCACCATCGGGGTAAAACCATCGTATCCCGCCACCGGTTATGGCTACTTGCAATGCGGGAAAAAATTGGGGGATCAAACGGGCCAGCCATGGTTTAAGGTCGAAAAATTTGTCGAAAAACCCGATTTGCCCACTGCTGAACGCTACCTTGCCGAAGGCGGGTATTTTTGGAACGTGGGGATGTTTATTTCCCGGGCGTCTGTTCTACACGCAGCGTTTCAACAGTATGCTCCCGCGATTGCGGCGGGAATGCAGGATATGCAGACGCAACTGGGTCGCGGAATCGCTTTGCCGGAAGTCCTTTCAGTGGCGTATCCCGGACTGCCTAAAATTTCGGTGGACTATGCCGTGATGGAAAAAGCCGGTAACGTGGCGGTGTTTGAAGCGGCCTTTGACTGGGACGACGTGGGCGAATGGCCGGCGTTGGTGCGCCATGCCACGGCGGATGCCGCCGGCAATGTCGCCCGCGGCGAGGTGGCGCTGCATGATTCCAGTGAAAATATCGTCATCAGTGAAGGCGGCCATTTGATCGCGTTGCTCGGAGTAAAGGATTTGGTTGTCGTGCATACGCCCGATGCCACCCTGGTGTGCCCCAAATCGCGGGCCCAGGATTTGAAAAAACTTTTGCAAAATGTCGCGGCCAAACCCGGCAGCGCAAAGTGGCTCTAATTCGATGGCTCTTTATCTAGTTACCGGAGTGGCGGGGTTTATCGCAATGCGGGTGGCGGAGCTGCTGCTGGCGCAGGGACACACCGTGGTCGGCATTGACAACCTGAATGACTACTACGATGTGCGGATGAAGGATCACCGGCTGGCCCGGTTGCTCGGTGAAACCGGCACTCCACTGGGCGGCGACTCCCATCTTTCTCGATATTCCGGATCGCGCCGCTATTTGTCTCAGGGCGGGCGCTTTATTTTCGAGACGGTGGACGTGGAAAACCTCGCCGGGCTGGAGCGGTTGTTTCAGGAGTTTTCCTTTGACGCCGTATTCAATCTGGCGGCACGGGCCGGGGTGGGGGCTAGTTTAACCAACCCGCACGTCTATTTGGCGACGAACACACTGGGTGCGTTGAATTTGCTCGAATGCATGCGCAAGCATCGCATCCAAAAAATCGTGCTGGCCTCGACTTCGTCGTTGTACGCGGGTTGCGCAATGCCTTTTACCGAGGATCAGCCCGTCAATACGCCCTTGTCGCCCTATGCTGCTACTAAAAAGGCCGCGGAATTGCTGGCCTACAGTTACCATCGGATGCACGGTCTCGACGTTTCGGTCGTCCGCTACTTTACAGTTTATGGCCCAGCGGGTCGTCCGGACATGAGCATCTTTCGCTTTATCCAGGCGGTCGCCAACGGCCAGCCCATCCAGTTGTTTGGCGATGGCAGCCAGTCGCGTGACTTCACCTTTGTGGACGATGTGGCCAAGGGCACGATTCTCGCCGCCAAGACCGTCGGTTATGAAATCATCAATTTGGGCGGTGGCCGCGTGCCTCTCAACCTGCGGGAGGTGATTGCGATAATTGAAACTGCGTTTAACAAAAAAGCACACGTGCAGGAACAGCCCCCGATGGCCGCTGACATCAAAGCCACCCGCGCCGATATTGCCAAAGCCGCGCGCCTGTTGGGCTGGCAACCGCAAGTGGCATTCACTGATGGCCTGGCCGCCACCATCGCCTGGCACCGAGAAAACAGTGCCTGGCTAAAGACGGTCCATTGAAGTGATGAATCCCATCGGTATTATGCAAGGACGGCTCTCGACTCCGGCCAATCAAGCGCGGCAAATTTTCCCCGCAGATTGCTGGCGGGAGGAATTTGCCACGGCGGCGAAATTGGGCTTTAATACCATTGAATGGCTGGTTGAAGCGGAGTCTCTGGAGGCCAATCCGTTGATGTCGGAATCGGGACGGATTGAAATTAAAAAAATAATTTCCGCAACTGGCGTCAAAGTGGCTTCGGTCTGCGCGCATTGTATTTTACAGTGGCAGCCTTACGCTGAGGGCGGCCCAGCGCGGTTGGCGCAACTGACGGAGATCATTTCTGCGGCAGGTGCCGCCGGAGTGGAACGGATCGTGATCCCCATCCTCGAGGCTGCTACCACTAAAAAAGCCGCTTCCCTGGCCGAGGCTGCGGCGGTTTTCAATTCAGCAACTCATGCCGCCGAACTGGCCAAAGTGGATCTGGCTTTTGAGATGGATCGTTCCGTTGAAGAATGTAGGCAGTTTATCGGGATTCTCGATTCGCCGCGTGCGCGTATATGTTATGACAGTGGCAATGCCACTGCTGAAGGTCGCGATATCATCGCGGAAGTTGGCCAATTGCTGCCGTTGGTGGCGGAAATTCATCTCAAAGACCGAAAAACGGGCGGGGGTAGTGTACCTCTTGGGCAGGGAGATACTTTGTTTCCGGCGTTTTTTAAAACCTTGTCAGTCCGCCAATGGAGCGGTCCTTTTGTGTTGGAAACCCCGGCGCGGGACAATCCCATCAAACAGGCGCGGCAAAATTTAGCGTTCGTCAATAAATCCTGGTCATGAAGCAACTCACTGTTTTATTTGCCGGATTGGGGAGTATTGGACAGCGGCACTTGCGCAATTTGCTCGCGGTGTCTCCGCAGCCACCCCGCATCCTGGCTTATCGCACCCGGCGCGACGACCGGATTTTTACGGACGATTTGCGCGTCGAAGCACCGGCGGGCTTGGAGCAACGGTACCACATCGAAACCTTTACCGATTTGGCCATGGCTCTCCGGCAAAAACCGGATATCGCTTTCGTGACTAATCCGACCAGCCGGCATCTAGAGGTGGCTCACGCCGCAGTGCAGGCAGGCTGCCATTTGTTTTTGGAGAAACCGGTTAGCCATGAATGGGCCGGGGTCGAGACTCTGCTGGCTGCCCTGGAGCAGTCGGGAAGGGTGGGGTATGTTGGTTACCAATTTCGCTTTCACCCGGCATTTATTAAAATTTCCGAATGGCTTAAGGCTGGGCGGCTGGGTCAGGTGGCGGCAGTGCGAGCGGAAGTGGGCGAGTACATGCCGGATTTTCACAAGTATGAAGACTACCGCGGGACGTATCCGGCGCGCGCGGAGTTGGGTGGTGGCGTTGTGCTCTGCCAGATTCACGAATACGATTTGCTTTACGCTTTATTCGGTTCACCGGATGAAGTGTATGCAGTCGGTGGTCGGGCAAGCCGACTCGAAATTGACGTGGAGGACACCGCCCAGGTTTTGTTTCGCTACCGGCGCAAAGACAATGCCGACCTCGCGGCCCAGGTGCACCAGGATTTTCTCCAGCGTCCACCGCGCCGAAATTTCCAAATCATCGGCGATGGGGGTTCCGTCGTGTGGGATTATCTGGGCAAAACTCTCCAGATTACCGGGGCTGATGGCGCGATTGTGGTCAAAGAGGATTACACCGATTTGCCGCGCAATCATCTGTTTTTATCGGAAATGCGCCACTTCCTCGCTTGTGTCGAAGACCGTGAACAGCCGCAGGTCAGCCTGCGGGACGGGGTCCAGAGCCTGCGCATGGCGCTGGCGGTCAAGCAATCCATGTCCATTCGAAAAGCAGTTACGCTATGACCACTAAAAACCGCAACATTCTGGCGCTCATTCCCGCCCGGGGCGGCTCCAAGGGCATTCCGCGCAAAAATGTGCGGCTCATTGCCGGGCGCCCACTCATCGCTTATTCCATCGCCCACGCGTTGCAGTCGCAGCAAATTGGACGGGTCATCGTTTCGACGGATGATGAGGAAATCGCCACCGCCGCGCGGGCGGCCGGTGCGGAAGTGCCCTTCGTGCGTCCAGCGGAGTTTGCCCAGGACCTTTCGCCCGACCTCGATGTTTTTCGCCACGCCTTGCAATGGTTGCGCGAACAAGAGAATTACACCCCCGAATTGGTCGTGCATTTGCGCCCGACCGGCCCCGTGCGCCGGATTGAACTGATTGATGACGCCGTTGGCCGGATGCTGGCGACTCCGCAGGCTGATGCCTTGCGCTCAGTCAGCGTGTCCACACTTACGCCCTACAAAATGTGGCGGCTGGAAAATGGTTTTCTAAAGCCGCTGCTGTCCGTCCCCGGGATTAAGGAGCCCCATTCGATGGCCCGCCAGATGCTGCCCGAGGTTTATTGGCAGAATGGATATGTGGATATTGTGCGTACGCGTACCGTGCTGGATAAAAACAGCATGACGGGCGATACTGTGCTGCCGTTCATCGTCACCGACCGGATATTTGAACTGGATTACGAGGAATCCATCGCCGAGGTCGAACATGTGCTCCAGGCCCTGGCCCGGGGGGAAAGGGTGTCCTTTGCTAAGGAGCGCCGGCACGCCGTTTAATCTCACGGGCGGGAATACTTGACGCTCCATCCGCCTCCCGGTATTTTGTCCGATAATCTTTCATCCATTCACTTTTTTTTAATCCAGCCAATCTATTTTTATGTCCAAACCCATTACCATCGGCGACCGCGAAGTTGGCGGCGATCATGCCTGCTTTATCATCGCGGAAATCGGCATCAACCACAACGGCGACATTGACGTGGCCAAAAAACTCATTGATGCCGCGGTGGACGCCGGTTGCGACGCCGTGAAGTTTCAAAAACGCACCGTGGACGTGGTGTACACCGCCGAGGAGCTGGCCAAGCCGCGGGAAAACCCTTTTGGGCCCACGAATGGCGACCTCAAGCGCGGTCTTGAATTTGGCAAGGCGCAATATCAGGAAATTGACCACCACTGCCGGGAAAAGGGTATCATGTGGTTTGCCTCCTGCTGGGACGAAGCCTCGGTTGACTTCATCGAAAAATTCAATCCGCCCTGTTATAAAATTGCCTCGGCCAGCCTGACTGATGACGGCTTGCTGAAGCATCACCGCAAATTTGGCCGGCCCATCCTGCTGTCCACGGGTATGAGCACACTCGCGCAGGTGGATCATGCGGTGGAAGTGCTTGGTAAAGAGGATTTGATTTTGTTGCACACCAACAGCACCTATCCGTCAAAGTTGGAAGAATTGAACTTGCGGGTCATCCAGACGCTGGCCAGCCGTTATGGTGTACCGGCGGGTTACTCCGGGCACGAAGTCGGGCTTGCTCCTTCGGTGGGCGCCGCGGCCATTGGCGCCTGCGTGCTGGAGCGTCATATCACTCTCGACCGCGCCATGTGGGGCAGCGACCAGGCGGCTTCCATCGAGCCTCAAGGCTTCTCCCGGTTGGTGCGCGACATCCGGGGCATTGAAATGAGCCTGGGCGACGGCCAAAAACGGGTTTACGACACCGAAGTGCCCATCATGAAGAAGTTGCGTCGCAAAGGCTGAGTCGGTCGGAATATTTTTACGTGAACGTCAAAGATCAATTCGATCTCACGGGCCGTGTGGTGGTCATTACCGGCGGCGCGGGGCTGCTCGGGGTAAAGCACGCCGAAGCGGTGGCCGAGATGGGTGGCATTCCGGTGCTCGCGGATGTGGATGCCGCCCGGGCCAAAGCAGCCGCCGCTAAAATTGCGGTGCGTTACGGGGTGCCGGCGGTCGGGCTGAAAGTGGACATCACCAAAACGGCTTCGGTGCAAAAATTTCGCGACCAAGTGCTGCGCCGGTTTGGCCGGATTGACATTTTAATCAACAATGCCGCCCGCAATCCCAAGGTGGAGGGCAATGGCCGCAAGGCCTGGTCGCGCCTGGAAAATTATCCGTTGCCGCAATGGGAGCTGGATTTGGCGGTGGGCCTGACCGGCGCGCTGATTTGTTCACAAGTTCTGGGGGCGGAAATGGCGCGGGCCGGCCGGGGGGTTATTCTCAATGTGGCGAGTGATTTGGGGGTTATCGCACCCGACCAGCGAATTTACCGCCGCCCGGGTTTAGCGGAGGAGCAACAGATGGTCAAGCCCGTCAGTTATTCGGTGGTCAAGCACGGTTTGGTTGGCTTGACCAAATATCTGGCGACTTATTGGGCGGAAAAAGGCGTGCGAGCCAATGCGATTTCGCCCGGCGGCGTTTTTAATGAACAGGACAGGGATTTTGTGCGCCGCCTGACGTCGTTGATTCCCCTTGGCCGCATGGCACGACCGGATGAATACAAGGCGGCTGTGATTTTTTTGGTGTCGGATGCCTCGAGTTACATGACGGGAGCGAACCTCATTATTGATGGTGGCCGCAGCACGTGGTGAAAAAAATCAAACTGCTCGCGCTGGATATTGACGGAGTGCTCACCGACGGACGCACCACGCTTGGCGTGCGTCATCCGGAACGGAAGCGCCTGGCCTTTCAGGACTTGGATGCCATCAACGCCGCCAAGCGAGCGGGGTTAATCGTGGCGCTGGTCACCGGAGAGTCCGACGGCTCGGTGGATCTAGTGGCCGCACGCACCGGAGTTACTTTGGTGCGGCGCGGGGCAAAAGACAAACTGGCGGCATTGAAATCAGTGGCGAGAAAGCTGAAAATTTCCCTTAACGAAATTTGTTATGTTGGCGATGGCAACCGCGATGCCCCGGCTTTGGCCAAGGTTGGCTTGGCCTTCGCGCCGGCAAACGCAACCTTTGCCGCCAAGAGTGCCGCTCTCTGTATTCTGCCCCAATTCGGTGGCCACGGCGCGGTGTCCGAAACCGTACGCCTTTTGTTGTGCAGGGATGATGAACGGTCACGATTCAATTTATTGGAGAAAAAATTACATAAACATCGGGTGAAAAGTTGGAGTGGGGCCAAAACCAACCTAGCAAAAAAAGTGGATTGTTTAACCCGGGTAATCCTGGCTCTGGCACGAGCAAAGCAGTCAGGCCGGAAGATAATGCTTTGTGGTGATATGGCGGAAGGTGCTTTTGCCGAGTTCTTTTCCAGTAATGAAACCTGGCCGGTGATCGTCCTGTCTTCGACTTATCCCGTGCTGATAAGACAAGTACGGGCCCTCGCACAACCGCAAGATGTCATCATCGCCTTTAATTCCCGGAAGCGTTCGCCGCATCTGGTAAAAGTATTAAAGGAAGCGGAAACCCGGTGCGCAGAAGTGATTCCCTTTTTTAGTATTTCCACTTCCGGAGGACTTGATTTTGTGCGTGATTGGTCTTCCGTGTGTCATTTCGTTCGCTACGCTTTAACGGCCACTGATTAGCCTTGTTCCCATGACCACGGCCAACCGTCGCTTTACCTTGGGGATCAGCGTCGAGCATTTTGATTTTCGGGTGGATGTGCACCGCTTTATTGAAGCCCTTAGTGCCCAGGCGGACGTGGTTGTATTTACTGATCGGCCCTTTGCCCAGCCGATAAGAGGGCTCAAGGAAGTGCGGCTGTACCGTCATCGCCGCAGTTTGATGGCAAGCCTGGTTTCGCGGCTGTTTTTGCTGGCCCGGCGCCTGCCGAAGAGTCGCAACAATTTTTTTATCACCGAATTTTTTAAAATTGCCGGGTTGCCCAAGGCCCAAAAACAGCGCGCCGAACTCTATCTGAAGATTCGACGAATATTACCCTTTGGCCTTTCCGTGGATGCGGTGTTGCCCTGGTTGCGCGGGGGTGATGCAACGGAGATGGGTGACATCGACGCTTTTCTGCATATTACCCAAATCGGTGACCTGCCTTTTGTGAGCCGCGCGCTGGCCTCGGGCAAACCCAATGCCGCTTACATTTACAGCTGGGATCATCCCTGCAAACACACGACGATTCCGCGCCACGGGATGAAAGCCTACTTTACGTGGAATAGCCGCTTGAGCGAAGACATGGTTGAATTGCAAGGCTTGCGGATGGAGCAAATGCAGGTGGTCGGAGCAACACAACTGGCGCCGCTCAAGCAATACTTGGAGACACCCGCTGCGCGCCAACGTTTGGTGCCCTTCGATTACGTTTATTTTGGCTGCGGTCCGGCGCAGGATGATCTCTCCCGCCAGGAAATCATGGTCGCGCAAAAACTGGCCCAAGCGCTCCGCTCGGTGGCTCCGGAGTTGGTGTTGCTGGTGCGCCCGCATCCCAATCATGCCAATTGGGATGGCTATGAGGCATTAAAGCGCGAGCCCAATGTTCAATTAGACTGGTTTCGTCAGGAAGGGCAGGGGCGCATGCTTTCTCCGGCGCAAGTGTTTGAAAAGTTTAACAAGGTCGAGCACGCGCGGGCTTTTGTCCACTTGGGCACCACCTTGGGCTGGGAAGCATGTTACTTTAACCACCCGGTGCTGTTTTTGGCCTTTAAAGATATGGATATGGGGGTGCCGCGAGGCTCCATCCTCCATCTGGATAATTTTATCCATCAATACCATTGTGACCGCTACTTGATTCTAGACGGCTACCCCAACGTCGTTCGCCAGACTGCAGCCTTGGCTCCGGCTTTAGCCAAGGCACTATCGGAGCCATCCACCATGCTGGCCTACAACCGTAAGGTAGCCGACGAAACACCCTTGCGTTCCTTGGAGGCGATTGCAGACGATATGCTGCGTTTTCTAAAGCAACTGCCCGCTGGGCAGGCTAAATAACGCTCCCCGGATTTATGAATATGCGTTTTCGCAAATTTTCGCGCGATGTTTGGAATCTTTGGCTGCGCCATGTTCCATCCCGGCGAATCAGGCAATTTTGGTTGCGGCGTAATTTAGGTCAATGTGGTGAGCGCGTGTTTGTGGGATTGCAGGTAAGCATTATGGAACCGTGGAACGTCCGCCTGGGCGCCCGGACGGTAATCATGCCCAATTGTATAATCGACGGGAGGAGTTATCCGGTGACGATTGGCGAAGACGTCGGCATTTCCGACCATGCGCATATCTGGACGTTAGAGCATGACATCCATGATGATGAATTTAAGACCGTCGGTGGTCCGGTGATTATCGAGGACCATGTGTGGATTTCTTCCCGGGCGACTATTCTGCCTGGAGTGCGGATTGGTCGCGGAGCGGTAGTGGCCGCAGGGGCGGTTGTTACCAAAGACGTGCCTGCACTGGCGGTGGTTGGCGGAGTACCGGCAAAAATCATCGGGCAACGACGGGGCGGCCTGAACTATCGCTTTGATTACAACCCCCGCTTTCGCTGAAAGCGGCTTGTCGCCAGTTTTTTAAATAGAAAATTTTCCCATGCCTGACACCCAGCAAGTCAAAGAGTTTTACGACGAGTTTTCGGCTCGGTTGCTCCGTGATTACATTCACGGGAACCGCCGGGTGGATTTGATCCACCGGTTTTTGCGGGAAGCTGTCCCGCCCTCGACCGGCCATGTGTTGGAAATCGGATGCGGTACGGGCGCGCTGGCTGATTTTCTCAGTCGACAGGTGGCTCCCGCCGCCCACATTGACGCCTTTGACTTGAGCTCCAGCAACATCGAAATCGCCCAGGCGCTTTTTGCGAGCCCCCGGATTAATTTTTTTCAAGATGATGTTTTGAGCACCGACAAGCTGACTCCGCCCTACGACCTCATCATCATTCCTGATGTCTATGAACATTTACCCCGCGAGACCCGCGCTCATTTTAATGCGAAGGTGAAGACTCTCCTCGGGCCTGAAGGCAAAATCGTCCTGACCTGCCCGACCCCTGGCTACTTCGACTGGATGAAGCGCAATGGCCATGCCCTCCAGGTCATTGATGAGGACATCACCATGGATGACCTGCTCAACCTGGCCCGTGATGCGGATGCCCCCATCACTTTTTTGCGCATGGTTAATGTCGGCCTCTCGAATGAATTTATGCACGTTCTTTTCGAACGGGGTGGCCATCAGTCGCAACGAGTCCAGCCTGTCAGCCAAACTCTCGTGAAAATGCCGGCCAGACATAACTTGCTTACTCGTGGCTGGAACCGCTTGGGCGCTTTGTGGCGGCTGGCCAAGGTAACACCGAAGCTGCGCGATTTAAAAGCTCGTGGGATTGTCCCGCAACGCCTCTGGATACCGGTGCGATTTAAGCCCGAGGCCAAAACGCCTGGGAAGTAAATTGGGCGGTTGGCCATCGCTGATTTTTTGGTCTGATTGTTAGGCTATCCGAATGAATAAAAAAACTTTGCCTTCATCGCTGAAAGGCCTGCGGGTTGGACTTTTCCCTTACGGCACGACTGGGAACCCTTACCAGCGGATGATTGCGGAAGCCTTGACCCTGGCCGGATTTGCCCCGCAGGCGGTGCCCAAGAAAAATTGGTTTGCGCTGCGCCAGGCCGTCGCCCAGCCCGTTGATGTGCTGCAAATGTACTGGCCGCACAGCTTGTTTCAGGGCGCTTCGCCCCTCGCTTCGGCTTTGAAGCGGTTGATGTATTTGGAAGGTCTACGGGCACTGGAGCAAAAGCCCTTCGTCTATTCGGTCGAGAATCTTTATCCCCATGACTCGCCGGACACGGCCCGCGATATCCGTATGATTCAACGCCTGCTGGATCGGGTGGATGCCTGCGTGGTCATGGCCCGGGCCTCGGAGGAAATTTTTCGCCAGACGTACCGTTTGCCGGCGGGAATGGAGTGCCATCTGGTGCCGCATCGGAATTATTTGGATATTTACCCGCACGGCGTCAGTCGGGAAGAGGCCCGTCGCCGCTTGGAATTGCCCCCGACCACCCCGGTGGTGCTCTTTTTGGGACGCTTGCTTTGGTATAAAGGATTGGATCGGTTGCTGCCCGCTTTTCTCCAACTCAATGCGCCCGAGGCGACACTGGTGCTCGCGGGCAAGCCCAGTGAGGCGGACTTTGTCCCGGCGCTGGAGCAACGACTGGCGACTCACCGCCAGCCACACTCGGGCAAGGTGCGCATGGACGCGAAGTTTGTCCCGGACGATGAAATCCAGTGCTACATGAACGCCGCAGACATTGTGGTGCTTCCTTATGCCGATATGCCCATCAATCCCGGTTCACTAATTTTGGCCATGGGCTTCGGCAAAGCCATAGTCTCTCCCGCCAAGGGTGCCACCCCGGAAATTGCGGGACCCAGCGTTTTGTTTGGTTACGACGAGAATCAGCCCAACGGCCTGGCTGACGCTTTGCAACGCGCCTTGGGGGCCAATGATTTGGCCGCCCGTGGTCGCGAAGCCGCCGACCGCGCCCGAACCAATCACTCCAAGGAACGTGTAGCTGCGGCCTTTGACGGGCTTTACACCCGGCTGGCTGACCGCTTGCGCGGTTAAATTACCCATTCAAATTTTCCAAAACATGAAATATCTCATCACCGGAGCCAATGGATTTGTGGGGCGCGAACTGTGCCGTCGTTTGATTGAAGCGGGCGACACCGTCACGACGCTCGATAACTGCCGCTACGAGGCCTCCCGCCTCGGCGCTTGGGAGGCGAAGGGCTTGCGGTTTTGCCAGGGCGACATCCGCAAGCCTGCAGACGTCCTGAGTGCGGTGCAAACCGCGCAACCGGACGCCATTATTCATTTGGCCGCTTTGCATTACATCCCCGAATGTGAGAATGATGCCGTGCTGGCCGCGGAAACCAATATCGTCGGCACCATCAATCTGTTGAATGCCTGCCCAGCTGGTTGCCACTTTGTTTGCACTTCCAGCGGAGCGGTGTACGCGCCCAGCGATGAGCCGCACCGCGAGGACAGTTCGTTGATCGGCCCCTCCGATGTCTATGGTTATACCAAGCTGCATGCGGAACAGTTCACCGCTTATTATGCCGCCAAGCGCGGGTTCCCGGCCACCATTGTGCGTCTGTTCAATGTTGTGGGTGAAGGTGAGACCAGCCCGCATTTGATTCCCGAAATCATGGCCCAATTGCGCTCCGGGATGAAAACCCTGCGTTTGGGCACACTATCCACCCGGCGCGATTATATAGACGTGCGCGATGTGGCCGAGGGTTTTCACCGTCTAGCGAAGAAGTTCGAGGCCAAGCAATCCGCCGTGCAAATTTCCAATCTGGGCACAGGTGTGATGCACAGTGGCGATGAGGTGATGGAAATGATCCGGGCGGCTTCGGGGATTCCATTCAAGGTGGAAACGGATCCCGCTCGCGTTAGACCGGTGGACCGGCCCAATCTGGCCGCGGACACCACAAAATTACGCGCCCGGGTCGGGTGGGTTCCCTCCACGCCATTGGCGGAATGTTTGCGCCGCACCTGGCGCGAGCCGCTGCTGCCGCGCTCATTATTGGTGAAATACCAGTTGAGTTAATTAAAATCGAATCGCCTCGGGTGCTGGTCGGCAATTTTTTAACGAAGTGGGCAAGAAACACGCAATTTTTTTAACGTTGGGTATTTATCCCGGCGGCAAGACCCGTACTGCGACGGAGGTGCGTGCCCAGCAAAACCTCGCTGCCTTGCGTGCCTTGGATTACGAAATCACGGTGGTCACCTTGCCCGACCCCGAGCAGCGCTCACTGGAGGGACAGGTTATCTTTGTTGAACCGCCTCCCGCCAGCCATTTTGTCCGTTTGCACTTTTGTTGTCGTTATCGGCGGAAGATTCAGCGGCAAGTCTCCCGCTTGGCCACCACCCCGGACACGATAATTTTCTGCGAGCATTGGGCGGCACTACTCTGCGCGCCACGCCATCTGCGGGTCATTTATTCTTTTCATGATTTTGAGTCCAACCTCATCACCGTGCGCCGTTCGCGTAAATCCTCGTCGGTAACGTGGAAAACGCGCGCCTATTGGCGGCTGGCCTCATGGCTGGAACGTCGTTTATTGCGTCGAGCAACGCGGGTCATCAGTGTCTCAGCCTCTGAAGCAGCCAAATTAAAGTCTGAGTGGAATGTCCCGGCGAAATATATTCCAACCGTGCCTTTTGCCGAACCGTCTGCAATGGGCGAATTTAATTCAAGCTCATTACGACTGTGGTTTTATGGCAGTTCCGGCGCAACTTCCAACAAAGTCATGCTCGACCATCTGGCCGGTGAGTTGTTCAAGCCCCTGCAAACCGCGCTACCAGGAGCGGAGTTTCACCAAGTGGGCACGTTCAACACCTACGATGCGGGAACCATTGCCTGGCTGCAGCAACATTTCAAAATGCATGGCTTTGTCGAGGATCCGGCCACCCTGCTTCAGCCGGGAGACATCTGTTTAATGCCCTACCAGCAAGATACTGGATTCCGCACCAAAATCCCCGAGCTGTGCGGCTACGGCATGATTCCCGCCGGCTACGAGGCGACCTTTGCCTGCTGCCCGGAGATGCGCGATGGCTTCAATTGTATCATGGCTCGAGACCCGGCGCAATTAGTGCAAAAACTGGTCCAGCTGCAAACTGATGAGCCCGCCCGCCGTCGCTTGGCCGCCAACGCTTTCGAAACCCGTAAGACGGATTTTTCTTTTGCCACCCTGCTGGAAAAATACCGCGGGGCACTCCAATTTCCATCATGAAACCCACCGAGGACGATAAAATTATCCACACCGACTGCGCCTACTACCGCGGGTCCGCACCGTGTATTTTTCATAAGCGCGATGGTCGGCCCTGCCCGGGTTGTCCGGACTATGCACCCTTGGAGAAAAAAATTCTAATTGTTAAACTCGATGCGATGGGCGATGTCTTGCGTACGACTGCCATTCTGCCGGCCTTGCACCTAAAATATCCCCAAGCGCAGGTCACTTGGGTTACGCGCGAGCGTTCCCGAGCCCTTCTGGAAGGCAATCCTCGGGTGCACCGGGTGCTGGCGGTCGAGGGGAATTATCTGGAGACTTTGCTGGCCGAAAAATTTGATTTGGGCATTGGTTTGGATGCCGATGAATTATCCGCAAAAATTTTGACGCTGGCCCCATGTGAGGAAAAGCTGGGATTTGTCGCAGGAAAGTTTGGCCAGGCTGAAATTGTCAGTCCCGAGGCGGAGTTGTGGTGGCTCATGGGGCTCAATGACCGCTTGAAGCAGGCCAATCGCCGCACCTATCAGGAACTGATGTATGAAATATGCCGTCTGCCGGGCCCGGTAGCGCGGCCGGAGCTGCCGGCAAGATTGTTGGATTTGACGTGGCTTCATCAGCGTAGCGCAGAATTGGGCTTGGTTCCCGGCAAGCGGATTATCGGTCTCAACACCGGCGGGGGCGGGCGGTGGCAATGTAAGAAGTGGACGGTGGCCGGCTATGTAGAGCTGGTGCGACGTTTGCGCCTAAAGTTACCCGAGGCAACCTTGTTGCTCTATGGGGGCCCGGAAGAAGTGGAATTTAATGCTGCCATCCTGGCCCAGGTGAAAAATGGGTTGGTGGATCTCGGCTGTGGTAATTCGGTGCGTGAGTTTGTCTCGTTGGTGAGTTTGGCCGATGTTTTTTTTACCCCGGACAGTTTGGGCTTCCACATGGCCGTTGCGCTGCACAAGCGCACCGTAGTGTTGGTCGGACCGACGTCACCGTGGGAGCTTGATGTCTATGGCCGGGGCGAGGTACTGACCGCCGACCCGACCTGCGCCGCCTGCTACCGCAGCCGGTGTGAACGACAGCCCACTTGTATGGAGACTCTCGACCCGGGAGTAGTGGAAGCAGCAATTATGAAACAGTGGAATCTGCCCAATTAATATGTCGCAACTCCGCTCCATTAGCCGACTGACGCTAATCAATATTGGCAATGCCTTCCTCGGCGTGGCCACGAGCATCGCCATGGCCTGGTTTTTTGGCACTTCAGTAAGGATGCAATGTTATTTTTCGGCGGCAACGCTGTTGGCGGTTGTGCAAAAAGGATTCATGGTTGGGCAGTTTTCCGACAACTTTTTGCCCGAATACGTCCAGCGACGCGAGGTGGAAGGCACGGAGAAAGCCGACCGGTGCTTTGCTGCGTTATACAATCACCTCATCTTCATGCTGGTCGTCATGTCACTGGGGGTTTTTGTGTTAATGCCGTGGATTGGGGAGCTGATCGCGCCCGGATTTTCTGATGATCAGCAAAAGTTGGTGGTGCTGCTCGCGAAATGTTTTCTCCCGATGATGTGCATGACCGTGGCTAACGGCCATTTGCAACTGATTGGCAATGCCCGCGGCTGGTTTGGCCGGTTCGAATTTTATGGATTGGTGGGCTCGGCGGTTGGACTGGTGCTGCTGGTCGTATCCGCCCGATTTATCGGCATCTGGTCGCTCATCCTTTCTCAAGGTGCGACCCAGATCGTGCTCTATGTGGGGAGTTGGTCCTATCTGCGCCGGCAAGGTTACCGGCATGCCTGGATTTGGAGCGAACCCGGTTTTAGTGTCTGGGCGGTCGTGGGCCGGGTGGGCGTGTCATCGCTCTATGTAATAGCGGCCCAATCTTTGGCTTTTTCATTCAACGCGGCTTTGACGACTTTGCCGGGAACCACTTTGGCAGTGTATAAATATGCGGAGAATCTTTATGCCCGCGTGGGTTCTTATTTTATGCGCCCCGTCAGTGTGGTTTTTTTCACCGACGCGGCGGTTTTAGCGCACCGTCATCCCTTGCAATTGCGGGCGCGGATTAGCGAGGCGCTCTACCAGTATGGACTGATGTATTTTGGGGTGCTCATTGTTCTATTCCCGGCCCTGCCCAACATCCTCGGTGCATTGTGGGGTAGTCCCCGCTATTTACTGGCGGATATTCAGCAAACCACCCTTTTTGCCTGGTGCTTTTTTGGCATGTTAATTGTGGATGGGGCAGGTGGTATTTTCCGCCGGCTAAATATTGTCATGGGCGACATGCGCTGGGTTTATGAAGCAATGACCCTCCAGCAAATTGGCATGGCGTTTGCAGCACCCTATTTGGTGGCGGATTGGGGCGTGGCGGGTGCGGCGTGGTTGTTGATTTTGAATGTCCTGGGCATGATGCTGGCGGGGTTGGTCATCCTCATTTGGCGGCGTCCGCAGTTTCTCGTCTTTTTCCCTCTGCGCACCTGGAAGCTAGTTGCGGCCGCAATCTTGCCGCTCGTAGTGGCGTGGGTGGTGCCAGCCTGGGTGCCATGGTTGCGCTATACGGGGCACTTTGGTTTTTTGGATAAAATCTGGAGCTGTGCGCAGGCGGCCATGTTAGGCGGGTTGGGTTTGGCACTTGGTCTTGGCGTGGGCTGGCTGATTGGAATTGATGAAGTGCAAATAGGCATTCGCCGGGGCCGAGCCGGGTGCCAGCAGGTTTTGCGGCGGTTCGGCCTGGCGGCTTGATCAAAGGTCAACTTGAAGGATGAATCATTTGCGCCATGTCGTCTTGGTCACGCCAGTCTTTGGGGCAGGGGAAACCGGTCCTGAAACTTATGCGCGCTATCTTTGGGAAAACTTTCACGATGATCCTCAAATCGAATTTCACGTGGTGGCGCCGGTTCTGCCCGGAACGCATCCGCGCTGGCACGCGTCGGGTTGCGGCAGTGGCTCGTTGGATCTTTACCGGCGCAACGCGTTTACCGCTCTGCAAGTGGCCCGTCAGCTCGGCGGCCGGCAAAATCGAGTCCTCTTGCACGTGAACAATTCCCACCTGCATTCTTCGCTGCTGCATTATGAGGGTCCGTTATGGGGCCAAATTAACGATTATGAAAACGCGGATTTGTGGCGTCGGGCCGGCGAAACCATTCGGCGCGCGGGCTGGCGCCGGTTCGCGGCATTATGGCATCGCCGTCATCTGGAACGGAAGTTTATTCAACGGCAGGAGCTGTCGCTGTGCAATTCCGTCTTCACCCGCGGGAAAATTTTGACTGAATACCGTCCAAACCATCCGGAGCGGGTTATTACGCTGCCCAAGGCGGTGGATGTGGCATTTTTCACTCGACCCGCGTCGATGCCGCCAGATCCCTTGGACCGCTCGCCAGCGGCCCGACGATTGGTCTATGTGGGCAGCGATATTGTGCGGAAGGGTCTGGACGTGCTGCTACAGGCGGTGGCAAAACTGGCCCCTGGTGTGGATTGGCACCTGACTGTCGTCGGCGCCACGCGCGAGCAATGCGAAAAGGCCTTTCCGGGTATACTGACAAGAAATCTGGCCATCCGAGTTTTATTTGCGGGCAAGTTGGGTAAGGAACAATTGCGGCGGGTTTTATGGCATTCCCAGATTTTTGTGTTACCGTCGCGCGCCGAAGCTTTAGGCGTGGCCTTGCTCGAAGCCTTGGCCGCCGGCTTGCCTGTGGTGGCAACCAGGGTTGGCGGCATCCCGGAAATTGTCACGGACTCCGCCGCCGGCCTCTTGGTTCCGCCCGACAATTCTGCCGCGCTGTCCCACGCGTTAATGCAAATCGAGCCTTGGCTCGAAGGCGTTGCGCCAACGATTGTGGCGAAAATCCTTGAGTCCTATTCCACCCGGACGATGATTGCCCGTTTGCGCATGCTCTATTTGGAAAACGTTTAATCCCGACACCAACCCCAACCCTCCATGCTTTCCATCATTATTCCAACTTACTGTGAGGAAGATAATGTCCATCCAGTGGTTGCACGCATTCGGGCCGCCTTGGATTCTCATTTGGAGTATGAGATAGTTTTTGTCGATGACAACAGTCCTGACAAAACAGTCGCGCGCGTTACCGAACTGCAAAAGCAGGGCGCCCCGGTGCGCGTTATTGTACGCCAGGACGAACGCGGCCTCAGCAGCGCCATTACCCGTGGCTTTCGCGAAGCCCGGGGTGATTTGCTGCTCTGCATGGACGCTGATTTAAGCCACCCGCCAGAGGCCATCCTCGAAATGGTGAGAACCCAACAGGCGCAGCAGGCCGACATGGTGATTGGCAGCCGTTACATCGCCGGGGGGAAGACGGAAGAAGGGTGGGGGCTGTTCCGCTGGCTCAACAGCCGGGTTGCTGGTTTGCTGGCCCGGCCTCTTACGGCCGTCCGCGACGCGATGACGGGCTTTTTTGTGATGCCCCGACCGGTCTTTGAGCGGGCGAAAGATTTGAATCCCATTGGCTATAAATTCGCCTTGGAATTGATTATTAAATGCCCCTGCCGGAAGGTGGTGGAGATCCCCATTTTTTTTGCCGACCGCCAACGCGGAGAAAGCAAACTCAACCTGCGTGAACAGGCTCGGTACATTCTGCACCTTAAGCGCCTCTATGATTACCGTTACGGTCGGGCTTCGCGCTTTGTTCAGTTTTGCTTGATTGGCGCGTCGGGGGTAGTGGTCAATTTGCTCACCTACGCCATTCTGCTCAGGCTGGGCTTGATGCCCGGGCTCGCCTATGCGCTGGCGATCTGGGTTTCCATGACGTGGAATTTCTGGCCGAACCATTATTTAACTTTTGATCTCACTGCCCACCACCCCGTTTGGCCGCGTTACGGTCGTTTTGTGGTCACTTGTGCCTTCGGGGCGGTGGTGAATTGGTCCATCACCATGGCCTTATTGCACAATGTGGCCTGGTTTTCGGCCCACGAATACATTGCTGCCTTGGCCGGAATCGCCACCGGCACTGTGTTCAATTTTTTGATTTCGCATGACTGGGCCTTCCGTGGCCCACGTTTAACCAAGTAGGATGGTGGAACGGCATGAGGCACGCCCCCCTCGCCCCTTTTTATTATTTTGCGGCGATCCGAATCGATTAATTTTCAAGACTTTCATGAGCAGCTTTGCCTCCATGACCAGATCCCGCACCGTCAAAGTCTTTTTTTATGCTGCGGCTTTTCGGTTGATTTTCTTGGTCTGGAGTTGGATGCCCTGGTTGGCCGAGCCTCAGGATGGTATGAGCAAACTTTATTTCAAGCAAGGATATGGCCTGGCGGCCGGTTATGGATATATTTCCTCCGAAGGCAATGGCGGCCCGCAGTTAAAAAATTTGTACACACTAGTCGAGGAAAATAAAACTCCGGTCACTGCCGAGACTGCACCACCACTTGACCGGCAGGATGTCTGGCCCGAAATGCTGCATCCGCCTGGGATGGCCATCTTGATTGGTGGACTGTACCGGCTATTCCATCAGCCCGCCGATATCGGAGTGGAAATTATCGGTTTGTTGCTCGATTCGCTCTCCGCCGCATTATTGTGTGTTTTGATCGCTCAGGCCTGGTCGCCTGCGCTTGGCTATGCTTCCGGGTTGTGCTATGCCTTTTTCCCTCCGCTGGCGTTTGGGGCGGCCTCATCGCGATCACCGGAAGGCTTGATGGGCGTTTTTGTCACTGGCACTGTCTTTTGTGTCTGGATGACCGTCCGGCCGGACACGCGCCGGTGGTTTGGGTGGAGTCTGCTGGGCGGTTTGACGCTTGGGTTGGGATCTTACTTTCGACCGGATTATCTTTTGTTGCCCGTTATGCTTGGGCTCGGCGCTTGGGCGTTCACCCGCCAGTTCTGGATCTCCGTGCGCAATTTGCTCATCGTGCAGCTAATTGCTCTGGCGCTCTTATTGCCCTGGGCGTGGCGCAATCACCAACTGTCTGGCCGGTGGATTTTCACTTCCACCAGCGTCGGCCCCACCTTGATTACCGGCTTGGGGGAATTTCACAATCCCTGGGGTTTGGGTAGTTCGGACACCGACCGCAGAAAAGAGGCCAACGACCACGGTTTGAACGGTCCCTGGAGCCCCGAGGCTGACACTTATTTTCGGGGATTGTTTTGGCAATCCGTGGCCCAGCACCCCTTGGGCTATGGCGTTAGCGTGGCAAAACGAATCCCTTTGGCCGTGGCCCCACCCTTGGATTGGGGTTTCCAAAATCCTTGGAAGCAACAAACTTTTCTTGAGGCCCGCCAGGCTAATGGGCAGGATCGCTATGATTTGCTGACCGCCAAGTCGGGCCATACCATGTTCGCCTACGGGGACGTTTTGGCGATGGCCGGGGTGTCTTTTGCGGCGTTGCTTGGCTGGATTTATCTATTCAGCTGCGAGCGAAACCGCCGGGGCCTGTGCGCCTTTCTTTTTAGTCCGCATTTGTATGCCTTGGGCAGCCACATCTTGACCCACTTCGAACCGCGTTTTTTGCTGCCAAGCTTGGGCTGGCTGTTGATTGGCCTGGCCTACATCGCGATCCTGTTGGTTGATCGGGGAAAAAGGAGATTGTCTTCAGAGTTGGTTTCCCCATAATTGCCTTCGTCTGTAACCGCGTTTTTTATGCCTACTTTTGCCCAGCCCCAACGGATGAATCAGCTTGGGAAAACGGATCGCTGGCTGGTGAACTACCTGACGTTTGCGTGTGTGCTTTTTGTGCTCTGCTATGCCGGCACGCACTTCATGCGCAGCGATTATTACACGCAGGGCATTGTCACGCTGCTGGCCATGATTGCCGTGCTCAAGGCCTTTTCGGTTCCCACCGTGCAAACCGCCTACGGGGAGCGGGCCCTGGTATTCTTGTCGCTGATGCTGGTTGTCGCCTTGGTGAATATTGTTGTTTCCTGGAGTATGCTTGAGTCGGCGTTGCGTTGGACTCTCTGGTTCACCATGGTGCTTAGTCTTTCACGTGTGACGTCCGCCAGTGACGGCGCCTGGGCCGATGTGATGATCCGGCGACTGCCTTTTCTGTTCTTTTGCATTTACACATCCATTATCATCTCGGCCCACTTCCTTGACCCCCAGGCGGCCTATGCCGCATACCACCTTTCGGGACTGTATGGTAACTTGATCTTGGCCACCGGATTATTTGCCGGGAAAACCTGGCAGCGTCTCCTGTGGTCGGTGGTTGGCCTCTTGGCCATTTACTTTTCCGGCGCAGGCGGGGCGCTTTTCTGTATTCCCATCATGTTTGTCCCGTATATTTTATATAGTGCCAGCAGCATGCCGGTGAAGGGACTAGCATTGGCTGGATTGTTGGCCTTGGGTGCGCTCTCGTTTTTTGAATCCCAACTATTTTCCAGTTTTTTAGCAATCAAAGCCAATTCAGCTTCCACTGGTTTTTCCTACACTGGCTTGGATCGGCTGGAGCACTCCAAGGAAATGCGGTTGCAGTTGGTTGAGTACGGCTTGCAACTTGTGAAACAAAATCCCTTGGGCACCGGTTTGGGCCACACCTACTATGACGATATGTTCAAGGAAGCGGGCGCGGGCCACGCCCATAATGGCACCATCAGCATGTTGATTGAGCTCGGCGTACCAGGCTTTTCCGTGGCGTTATGTCTGATGCTATGGATGTTTTCCTGCATTCTGCGCAACCCCTCCCTGGGCAGTCAGGTTCGCGCATTTTATTTCACCTATTTTTTCACCATCTTTGGCCGCTCGCTTTCGGAAAATTACACTCCGCTTGATCTGGGCAATTACTTTAATTACATTTTTCTGGTTTACAGCGGTTACCTTTTCCTCAACCAAAAAGCCCGACCGCTGCCATCGGGTGGGCTGGTTCGCCAACGCGGACGGATGATGATGCGCCCGGGCCCGCGTGCGCCGCTACCCCGTCCGGTGGGTTCGTTTAAAGACTGAGACCGCCAGTCAGGATGGAGAACCAAGTTTCATGTTGGTGGCGATGAGTTATAAAATGAGCAATTTCCCGGACGTACCGCATAAGCCGACCTTGTTGTATCTTTCCATCAACGATGGATCAGACACGCGGATTAACAAGGAAATCGCCACGTTGAGCAAGGCCTTCCTGATCGATTTTGTTGGCATAGCCGCTGGCGAGCCCCATCCCTTTATTGCGCCCCATGTCCACCGAATGGAAGTCGTCAAGGGCCGTCGAAGATCCCCTTGGGTTTTGGCCCGATTGTTTGGACGCGTGGCCCGTTTGTTGTCAGCCAATCGTTATGATTCAATTCACGTCATCAATGAAAACCTCTACCTGGTTCTCTGGCCGCTCTTGCTCGGTCAGCGGGTAGTGCTGGACATATTTGATTCGATATTTTTGAAAACATCCCTGCCCGGATGGTTGAGCCGGCTCGGCGCGCGTTTTTGCTACGCGCTTCCCGTCAAAATTATTGTGACTGACGAGGAGCGGGCGGCGCTCATGCCGGCGTATAGCCGTCCTCGGCTGGTCATCCTGCCCAATTATCCCTTTCGGTATCTAGGTCCTGCGATCACTCGCGATCCAACGGTCGTTCGGATTTTGTATGCGGGCTCGCTCGAATTTTCCCGGGGGACTTCGTTTCTCAACGCATTGCTTGCGGTCAGCGTGGATGTCCGCGTGGTCATGGCCGGTTGGATCCGTGAGGGGGACGAGCAGACCCAGGCTCTGGCCCTCCATCCCCAAGTCGAATGGCTGGGCGTCCTGCCCCAACAAAAAATTATCGAACAGGCCACCCGCTGTGATTTTATCCTGTGTCATTATGAGCCCAGGAGTGTGAATAACATTTACGCCAGTCCGAACAAAATTTATGATGCAATACAGGCTGGCGCCGCTGTCATCATCAACCCGGAGGTGCGCATTTCCCGCTTTGTCCGTGAGCATGGTCTTGGCGTGGTATTGGATGCTTTTGCACCCACGGACATGGCGGTCGTGGCTCGATCTTTGCGCAAGTTCAAATCGTCTTTCCGGTCTGATTCGGCCTTGCGCGAACGTTATTTGTGGGAAGCGATCGAGCCTCGTCTGTTGGTGGCCCATGACTTATCTGCCGGATGAGCGTTGTCCTCAAGCGTTGTATCCTCATCTTTGTTGGCTATAGTACTCCCGCCTGGTCTGGTTCGAACTCATGAAGCAAATTCTCCAAAACCTTGGTAGTGGTGAGACTCTCCTGGCCGAAGTCCCTGCGCCAGGAGTGCCCGCGGGCGCGTTGCGTATAGCCACGCGCGCCAGCCTGGTGTCGTTGGGTACGGAAAGAATGCTCATTGAATTTGGCCGGGCTAACTGGCTTGAAAAAGCCCGCCAGCAACCTGAAAAAGTGAAACAAGTTCTGGCCAAGATTAAAACGGAAGGCCTGTGGGCGACCGTCGAAGCGGTGCGAGCCCGGTTGTCTGAGCCAATTGCTCTTGGTTACTGCAATGCCGGGGTGGTGTTGGAAGTCGGCGCAGGAGTCCAAGGCTGGTGTACTGGCGACCGCGTGCTCTCGAATGGTCCTCATGCAGAAGTGGTTGTAGTACCGGCAAATTTGTGTGCCAAAATTCCGGATAATATCACCGATACCCAGGCGCCATTTGCCGTCGCCGGGGCGATTTCCTTACAAGGC
>Ga0206925_1028_pt1 | contig 32516 bp, 30 predicted proteins | sample Alteio_BWOrgHeat_62_FD_152944 | JGI IMG/M metagenome (GOLD analysis project Ga0206925, IMG submission 152944) | Enriched cells from forest soil in Barre Woods Harvard Forest LTER site, Petersham, Massachusetts, United States -... | ecosystem: Environmental > Terrestrial > Soil > Temperate forest >...
TCGCCTTTTTGAAAGTTGATAACTTTAAAATTGCAATTTATAACCGTAGCGTGCGTAAAATTGTACCTGATTAGTGATTACGATTCATGAAAGTCATAGAATACCTTAAAAATACAAAGAAAACACTTTTTTCTTTTGAAATACTGCCCCCGCTGAAAGGGAAGAGCATTCAGTCCATATATGATGGTATAGACCCGCTGATGGAGTTTAAGCCATCTTTTATAGATGTTACCTATCACCGGCAGGAATATGTATATAAAACCCATGCCAACGGGATGCTTGAGAAGCTGAGTGTACGCAAACGCCCGGGAACGGTTGGTATATGTGCAGCCATTATGAACCGCTACCATATTGATGCGGTACCGCATTTGATCTGCGGTGGGTTTTCAGTGGAAGAAACCGAAAATGCTTTGATTGACCTGCAGTTTTTGGGGATAGATAATGTGTTATTACTGAGGGGGGATTCTATTAAAACGGAAAAGAATTTTACCCCTGATCCGAATGGCCATAATTATGCCCTGGATCTTGTGAAGCAGGTAGTAGGCATGAATAATGGTCAGTATCATGATGAGGAACTAAAGGATGTAGCGCCAACCAATTTTTGTATCGGGGTGGCCGGATATCCTGAGAAACATTTTGAGGCGCCAAATTTTAATTCAGACCTCAAGTACCTCAAAATGAAAGTAGATGCAGGTGCGGAATATATTGTGACACAGATGTTTTTTGACAATAAAAAGTACTTTGATTTTGTGGATAGCTGCCGGGCAGCAGGTATAAATGTGCCTATTATTCCGGGACTCAAAACATTGACGACCAGGAGCCAGTTGTCCGTATTGCCAAGCTTTTTCCATATTGATATCCCTACAGAACTGACCGAAGCAGTTGACAAATGCAAAGATGATAAAAAGATAAAGGATATAGGTGTAGAATGGGGAATCAATCAAACAAAGGAATTGATTGCCAATGGTGTACCTTGTATTCATTTTTACACCATGGGTAAATCAGATGTAACGAGTACTATTGCAAAGGCAGTTTTTTAAATAATGAATAATAATAAATGATCAATAAAAGAATCAATCTAAAGATTCAGTTAACATCCAATATTATTGATCATTGTTCATTGATCATTTCTCTTTAACCATGGAAGGTGTAATTACAAAGTCTACAGGCAGTTGGTATGAAGTGGCAGGGGCAGACGGTATAAATCACAAGGCCAGGATTAAGGGAAAATTCAGACTGGCAGAAGGTAAAAACACTAACCCGGTAGCAGTAGGTGACCATGTGTTATTCGATATTGATATTGAAGGTAACAGTACCGTAATTCATAAGTTGTTACCAAGGAAGAACTACATCATCCGCAAGCCCAGTAATCTAAGTCGGCAGGAACATGTGATCGCTGCTAACCTGGATATGGTTCTGATATTAGCCACTCTCGCATTGCCTCGTACATCACAGGGGTTTATAGACAGGATACTGGTAACAGCAGAAGCATACCAGATACCGGCAGTAATTGCTTTTAATAAGGTCGATTTATATGATGATGAATTGGCGAGGCAATCAAAAGCCATGTGCGAAATGTACGAAGGTTTAGGATATCATTGTATTGAAATATCGGTCAAAAAAGCCGTTCATTTTGAAGAAGTGCTGGAGTTAATAGACCATAAAACTACCTTAATTACAGGCCATTCCGGGGTTGGCAAAACGACATTGCTTAATAGTTTAATCCCCGGCATGACTCAAAAAACGGGCGCAATATCTGAATATTCAGCTAAGGGAAAGCATACTACGACATTCGCTGAAATGCATAAGGTAAATGATGATACTTTTGTCATTGATACTCCAGGCATTAAAGATTTTGGCCTGATTGATATGGCCCGTGAAGAAGTGAGCCATTATTTCCCTGAAATGCAGAAATTATTGGGCAACTGCAGATTTACAAATTGCCTGCATATCAATGAACCCGGTTGTGCTGTATTAGAAGCTCTTGAAAAAGGTCAGATATACAAATCAAGATACAAGAGCTATCTTAGTATTATTGAAGAGGAAGATACGCATAGGTAGTGAAAGAGTTAATGGTTGTAAGTTGATGGTGGCTAGTTGATAGTATTGCCTCATAATGAGGAGACAAAGTCTTTTAAATATTGACCGGCTTTGATCAAACGGCTGCCATACCATGAAAACATCTCGCCATCAACCAGGCGAATATCTGCATTTGGCAAATGAACCTTTAACTCATTAATATGCTTCTCTTTAAATGGGAACGGCTCAGAGGATAAAAGGATCAGTTCAGGGTTTAATGCTTTAATGTCTTCAATTGAATATTCCGGATATCGGGAGTCAGATCCTGCAAGGTTAAATAAGCTACACTTTTCCAGGATATGACTTATAAAAGTATCAGCACCAACCGCCATATATGGTTCTCTCCAAATGAGATAGAGGGTTTTTAGGTTTTTGGAAGGCAGGAAGTTATTGAAGGATGCTTCGATTTGAGAAATTATAGATTCACCTTCAGGCGTTTTGCCTGTTATTTCACTTACTGACCCGATCATATTTACGGCATGGTCCAAAGTCTTTATATCGCTGATCCATACCGGGAAACGTTCCACCAGCCACTCAATCTGGGCCTGATCATTTTCCTCCTTATTGGCGATGATAAGATCAGGATTTAAGGAAGCGATCTTATCCAGTTTCAGGTTTTTTGTGCCGCCAATCTGGACTTTAGACTTAGCTTCTTTCGGGTGAATACAAAACCAGGTTACCCCAACTATAGAATCTGCTAAGCCTAAGTCAAATAGTAATTCAGTTTGCGAGGGTACAACAGAAACAATTCTAATAGGCGGATTTGGAAGGGTAACCTTTCTGCCTAATTGGTCAATGCTTGTATATGGTTGGCTTACAGCGCTCAATAAATAATAAACTTAGCTGGCCAGCGCCTTAATAATATCATGCTTGGTAATGATCTGTATGACACCTGCCGGGGTTTTAACCAATACTGCAGGATTCTCCTTGTTAATCATTTTAGCGATCTGGGTATAGTTTGCATAGGCATCCATTACCGGGAAAGGTTTTTCCATCAGTTTCTCTACCGTATAGTTCTTACTTTCAGGGTTTTCAAGCAGTTTTGAATAGACACCAATTTCTGTAAGCGAACCAACTATATCATCTTTATCCATTACGACTATCTGGTCTATATCTCTTTCGCGCATCAGGTTTACAGCAGTATGTACCGTTTCATCTTTGCCGATAGAAATAAGGCCTGTATCCTTACCATTCAGGATATCAAGAGCGGTAACAGGCTTATTGTCAAGGAAACCACGTTCACGCATCCATTCGTCATTAAATGCCTTTCCGATATATCTTGATGCATGATCCGGGAATAATACGACCACAACATCATCTTTTTTTAGCACATTTTTCATCTGCAGCACACCAGCCAGGGCAGAACCACTTGAATTGCCAGCCAGTATACCTTCTTCCCTGGATATCTTCCGGGTCATAATAAAGGCATCCTTATCCGTAACCTTCTCAAAATGATCAATCAACGAGAAGTCAACATTTGCAGGAAGTATATCTTCGCCAATACCTTCAGTTATATATGGATAAATCTCTTTCGTGTCAAACTCGCCTGTCTCATGATATTTTTTAAATACGGAACCATAGGTATCTACGCCCCATATTTTAATATTGGGGTTCTTCTCCTTCAGATATTTAGCAGTACCAGATATAGTACCCCCAGTACCCACACCGGCAACAAAATGCGTAATCTTCCCTTCTGTTTGTTTCCAGATTTCAGGTCCTGTTGTTTCATAATGGGCTGCCCGGTTCGAAAGGTTATCATACTGGTTCGGATAGAAAGAATTGGGCATTTCTTTGCTTAATCTCTTTGATACTGAATAGTATGACCTCGGGTCTTCCGGTTCCACATTAGTAGGACAGACAATTACTTCGGCTCCAACCGCTCGCAATAAATCCATTTTCTCCCTCGACTGCTTATCTGTAGTTACAAACAGGCAATGATATCCTTTAATAATAGCCGCCAAAGCCAAGCCCATGCCTGTATTTCCTGATGTACCTTCTACGATTGTTCCACCCGGCTTAAGTCTTCCTGACCTTTCGGCATCTTCTATCATTTTAATGCCGATACGATCCTTTACAGAGTTACCAGGGTTAAAATACTCAAGTTTTGCCAGCACGGTACATGGCATTTCTTTGGTTATCCGGTTTATTTTTACAAGCGGTGTATCGCCAATGGTTTCAAGGATATTGTTATAGTACATAAGGTGTGCGTTCTGCACGCAAAGGTAATGAGAAGTCCTGAGTCTTGGGACTTTTGACTTTTTGTTGCTTTTGAACAATCCATTATCAATGAACTAATGTTCATAATTGGGAGGTCCGATAATTTTTTACATTAAACATCCTCAAGCTCAGGACTCACTACTAATTAAAGTACACTTGCAGTTACATCAAATACTTCATTAGATGTAACATCCACGTTATCAGTATTAGACGACTGCGGTGTTGAATCTACTTTAAGGGTAAAACTATCTCCTTTTGCATAAGGAGATAGGTCAACATCTTCAGTATTTAACGTAAGTGTACTCCCTGCATTTGCTGGTATGTTATCAATACTGGCTATTTTGGTATCAGGTTGGTTAGCTCCCTGGATATAGATATCAATAGATTTCAAAAAACCGAAAGTTTTACCTGACGGCGCTGTTATGGTCAGGGTCAGGGATTTCAATTTTAGCGATTTGAGATGGTTTTTATCAGTATTATTTGTTGAATAAGTTCCAGACCAACTATTCGTGGAAAAAGCAGGGGTTATTATAGATAACAATCCAAGGCTAGAATTTGGTGGAATCGTAAACTGTTCAGAATCTGTTACTGTAAAGTTAACATCCAGTGGATTTTTTTTGCATCCTTCCGATATTAAAACACCTAAGATTAAAACGATGAAAAGTGATTTTTTCATAATTGGGTTAATTTTTAATGAATTAACATCCAATTTCTATGAATGTTCAATTTGATAAATCTCTCAAGTACTATAACCTGTAAATCATCCCGATACCAGAATGAGTAGGACCAAATGAAAACTTAGACTGCCCAGATAATATAAGGCCAGCTTTTGCAACATGGTTATAGCTTTCCACTATATATAACGCGCCGCCAATTGCCGTAAATGCACCGACAACAATCATTGCTTCTGAAATGGTTGAGGGTGTTTGAGTCACAGATTGATTTGCCGATAGCTGGGCGGCAATATCTCCCAAGCCTCCAATGACACAACCTATTGTGGCCGTTATTGCTCCCATTTTAAAATGTTTTGCAGCAACTCTTAATTGAAAACCGGCATCTCGTTCCCGATCGGATGGGGGTTCATAATTCATTTGTGCCTTAGCTTTGTTATTTAGATTAATAACAATAATAAAACTGAGGAAAATTGTCTTTTTCCGCTTCATGTAATCATTAAATTATTTTGGGAAACGAATTTAGATAATTAAAAGTTGACGTAATTATGTCCAAACTAATTTCATTTTTTTAAAATTTACTTTGATTGATAATATAGAGATTAATAATAATTTAAATCGCTTTTATAATCAGACTTAAAAAATAATTAAAAAAAAGGCCGCCAGGAAAATGGCAGCCTTTCATTACAACATAATTATTGCAAATTATTTACAAATGCAATTGGGCTCATTTATAGACATAAATTTGCCTTTGCATTTTGTGTTGTTGATACAAGTTTGTTTTGTGGTACTGCAGCAACCTTTTGTTTTTTTGCAATCATTGTTACACTTACATTTATCGTTTCCTGCAAATGCAACTGAAGTAATTAGTACTATACCCATTAGGGCTGAAAATATATTTTTCATGATAGATTATTATTAAAATTTTAAAAATGAAGGAATAAAAAAGTTAAGTCAACGAACTAAACGATTTTTGGAGGTTTCCAGCATTTTGCGGATGGCATTGAAATTAACTGGGCATCAAGCGATGTAATTAGTTTGGTTAGTACAGGCTTATCCGTAGATTGGGTTATTGGTGCATCATTAGTGATAAATAGACAACATCCACAGGTTTCAAAGGGATGACAAGCGCCATTGGGGCAACAGCCATCGGATTTTGAGTTATCAGATACTGGTTGAGATTTACTTTCTATTACATGACACTTAGTGCAATATTTATGCTTTTGCTCAAGATGAGTTAATTGCAATAAAAATGGCTGCAACAAGTAAAAGCAAATACAAAAAATAAATGTCGATGCGGTTAGCTTCATTCTTTTATTATAACGAAGGTGTATTGCAATTTGTTGTTTTTTTTTGTTTTAAGCTTTTTAGAAATAACACAAAGCCAGGCTGACATATTTTATTTTAAATAACAATAATTATCTTAAAACAGCTTTGAAATTGCGCATTTGAGAGGGCGGCAGATATCAAACAAGGCTAATTTAATCTGCCGCTTTTAACAATTGATTCCAAAACATACAAATGTATGATTCACCCTGAAATTGTAATAAATATAAAACAATGCACTGTTACCTTTGTTTTATATTATATTGAGTACGTAGCCACCTAACCTGCGTACGAATATATTTAGTTAACCAACCAAAAGAAATTCTATATAATTGAAGAAGGAAAATTATGTTTCTTCCAATAAAAAAACGGCGCTTATATTAGGATCCTCTGGAGTAATTGGGCAATATTGCCTTGAATTTTTATTGGAGAAAGAAGGCTATGAAAAGGTTATTGCGTTAGTACGTAGGGAGTTGCCAGCCACAAGCCCTAAATTAACACAGATTGTTGTTGATTTTGATAATACTAACAGCATGGAGAAGTACTATGCCGGTGTAGACGACGTATTTTGTTGTCTGGGTACAAGTCAAAATAGATCTATTGGTGGCAGTGTATTAAGGCGCGTTAATTTTCATATTCCAATTGAATCAGCAAATATGGCTTATCAATATGGTGTTAAACAATTTGTTATAATATCTGTAAAAGGAGCTGACAATCATTCTTCTGATATATTTTTACGGGTAAAAGGTGAGATGGAAAGGGGCCTAGCACAATTCAATTTTGAAGCAGTACATATTTTTAGGCCTTTCTTCAGCCATATTGAGGAATCAAAATCGAGAAATATTATTAAAAGCCTGATTACTAAAATCCTCAATATAAATACAGACCGAACATTTCATTCATTATTGCCTGATGATATCGAAATCCTCGCCAAAACAATGGTTGAAGTTGCTCAAAAGCATTTAAAAGGTAAGCATGTCTATAAACCCAATAAGCTGAGTTTATCAATTGGCTCCAATAATGTAAAGGCACACCAATATCCTTATCTTGAAATTCAAACAATTTAAAATCTATAACTGAAGATAGTATATTTGATATTTTTGTATTGAAAAATTAAATTTTTTCAGCACAACTATGTTAAATTTCAATTTTTGGCCTTTCCCCGTTCTTCAAACTGAAAGACTCGTTCTCAGACAATTGTCATTATCTGATGATAAAGATATATATTTTCTTCGTTCTGACTCAAAAGTGAATGAATATATTGATAAACCTTTTGCGCAATCCATTACTGACGCTCAGCAATTTATTCAAAAAATTAATGCAGGAATTCAAAAAAACGAAAATTTATATTGGGGGATAAGTAATAAAAACAAGTCTAAATTAATTGGAACAATTTGTTTGTGGAATTTCGAAGCTGATAAGCTACAAGCAGAAACAGGTTATGCATTGCATCCTGATTTTCAAGGTAAGGGTGTAATGAAAGAAGCATTGCTAAAAGTGATTGAATATGGTTTTAATCAGCTTAACCTGCAATCTATCAAAGCATTTACCCATCCTGAAAATAAAAAATCAATAAAACTTCTTGAAAAACTTCACTTTACCAGGGATCTTAATACTGAAAACGAATTTGAAGCAAAAGGCATTAATATTCCTGAGATCATCTTTTCGATCCAAAATATAATAATGTCTGACAACTGATTACGGAACCTCAACATGATTCAAAATCTGCTGGATAATATTTTCTGTAGTAATATTTTCAGCCTCAGCTTCATAAGTTAGCCCAATCCGGTGGCGCAGTACGTTCTGGCAAACGGCCCTCACATCTTCAGGGATCACAAACCCCCGATGTTTTATAAAAGCGTAGGCCTTGGCTGAATGGGCAAGACTGATGCTTGCCCGAGGAGAGCCTCCATAATTTATTAAAGGTTTTAATGTGGAAAGTTGATAGTTTTCAGGGCTCCTTGTAGCAAATACAAGGTCAACGATATATTGCTCAATCTTTTCGTCCATATACACCTGCCGCATTACTTCTCTTGCTTTTATGATAGTTTCTGGCTGAACTACAGGTTTAGATTCAGTAAATTCATTATTTACTGATTTTCGCAGTATCAGCTTTTCTTCTTCCATTTTAGGATAGGTTATAATAATTTTCATTAAAAACCGATCAACCTGTGCTTCAGGCAATGGATATGTTCCTTCCTGTTCCAGTGGGTTTTGCGTAGCCAGAACAAGAAAGGGATCATCCAGTTTAAAACTTGTTTCTCCAATAGTCACCTGCCTTTCCTGCATGGCTTCAAGCAGAGCGCTTTGAACTTTTGCAGGAGCACGGTTTATTTCATCAGCCAAAATGAAGTTAGAAAATATCGGTCCTTTTTTTACTTCGAACCTGTTGGCTGGCATATTGTAAACCATCGTACCGACAAGGTCTGCAGGTAATAGATCCGGGGTAAATTGAATCCTGTTAAATTTGGCATTTACAGCATTTGCAAGGGTTTTAATAGCCAAGGTTTTGGCAAGGCCCGGGACACCTTCAAGTAAAATATGTCCATTGGCTAACAAGCCTATCAACAGGCTATTGAGCATACTTTTCTGGCCCACAATATTTTTTTCCACTTCAGCGGTCAATACATCAACAAAGGTGCTGGCTTCTGCTATTTTTTCGTTCAGTTCCATGAGGTCTGGAGCGGCTGTTATCATCTGTCTTATCTGTTTTAGCTATAAGTACACAAAAGTAAAGAAACAGTTCAGTTTATTGTGAAATGAGTATGAATTGAAATTTGTGAATTTTAAAAATTTATAGAATTGTCGAAAAAATTAATTCATATAATAATTCAGAAAGTATAAAAACATGATAAATGCCTTATTTCCCAAAAAAATTTAACAATATTTCGCATAATTCATTACCTTTAAAAATAGCTAACTTGCACCCCTGATAAACCTACCTGTAAATGGACAATAAAATACGTCGGGAAGACGCGCTCGAATATCATTCTAAAGGCCGTCCGGGCAAAATAGAAGTAGTACCTACCAAGCCTACGTTAACACAACGGGATCTGTCAATGGCCTATTCTCCCGGTGTTGCGGAGCCATGCCTTGAAATTGCGGCTGATCCGCATAATGTGAATAAATATACCATCAGGGGTAACCTGGTTGGGGTTATATCAAATGGTACTGCGGTTTTGGGTCTGGGAAATATTGGGCCACTTGCTTCCAAACCTGTAATGGAAGGTAAAGGTATTTTGTTTAAGATATTTGCTGATATTGATGTCTTTGATATTGAAGTAGATGCAACAGATGTTGATCATTTTGTAAGTGTCGTGAAAGCGCTTGAACCTACATTTGGTGGCATAAACCTGGAAGACATAAAGGCACCGGAATGTTTTGAAATTGAGCGCCGGTTGAAAGAGGAAATGAATATCCCGGTTATGCATGATGATCAGCACGGTACAGCTATTATTGTAGCTGCGGCCATGCTTAATGCAGCTGAAATTGTTAAGAAAAAAATTGATAAACTGAATATTGTAGTGAGTGGGGCAGGGGCTTCAGCGATTTCTTGTATGAAGCTGCTTATTTCCCTGGGAGCCAAACGGGAGAATTTTGTAGTAAATGATACACATGGTATCATCAGGAAAGACCGTGAAAATCTTGAGCCGATGAAAAAAGATTTCGCTACCTCAAAAAACCTGCATACTCTTGAAGAAGCGATGAAAAATGCGGATGTATTTATTGGCCTTTCAAAAGGTAATATTGTGTCGGCTCAAATGTTGCTTTCCATGGCAAAAAATCCTATTGTATTTGCATTGGCCAATCCTGATCCCGAAATTGAATATGAACTTGCTGTTGCCACTCGCAAAGATTTGATTATGGCAACCGGTAGGAGCGATAATCCCAACCAGGTGAACAATGTACTTGGTTTTCCTTATTTATTTAGAGGTGCGCTAGATGTAAGTGCCACGGGGATAAATGAAGAAATGAAACTTGCAGCCGTGAAAGCTTTAGCAGAGCTCGCCAAAAAACCGGTACCTGATATGGTTGCCCATGCTTATAATCAGCCAAAAATGGCTTTCGGTAAGGAATACATTATTCCCAAGCCAATGGATACCAGGCTGATAACAACGGTAGCTCCTGCTGTTGCTAAAGCTGCTATTGCTTCAGGTGTTGCAAAGAAAATAATAACTGACTGGCCGGCATATGAAGAGGAATTAAGAAACAGGATTGGCCTTGATCCTAAGATTACAAGGGTAATTGTAAACCATGCCAAAAAAGACCCGAAAAGGGTGGTTTTTGCCGAAGGGGATAATGAAAAAATTCTTAAAGCGGCACAGATTGTAAGAGACGAGCATATCGCTATTCCTATTCTGCTCGGTAATAAAAAAAGAATCGCCCAGGTGATTGAAGATTTCAATCTTGACCTGGCTGATGTTCAGGTAATAGACCCAAATGACGACACTTCTAAAATGCGGGTTTTTGCGGATAAATTGTATGAAAAACGTAAAAGAAAAGGACTTACGCCCGCAGAGGCATACCGGTCTATGCATCACAGGAATTACTTCGGCATTTCGATGGTTGAAGCCGGTGATGCGGATGCCTTTATCTCTGGACTTACAAGGAATTACCCTTCAACAATAAGACCTGCATTACAATTAATTGGCGTCCGAGATGGTATAAAAAGTGTTGCAGGAATGTATGTACTGATTACCAAACGCGGTCCTCTGTTTTTTGCCGATACAACTATAAATCTTAACCCAAAAGCGGAGGACCTGGTTAATATTGCAGAGCTTACGGCCAATGCCGTGAGAGAACTTGAAATTGAACCCGTTATTGCTATGTTATCTTTTTCAAATTTTGGCTCCAACCAGGCTATAGAACCTAAGGAAGTATCAAATGCTGTTGAAATTCTGAAAGCAAAACATCCTGAAATGATAATAGATGGAGAAATGCAGGCCAATTTTGCACTTAATAATGATTTGTTAAAGGAGCATTTTCCATTCAGCACTCTTGTAGATAAAAATGTGAATACGCTTATTTTTCCTGATTTAAATTCAGGGAATATTGCTTATAAAATGATGCAAGAAATAGGTGGTGCAGAAGCCATTGGCCCAGTATTGCTTGGATTGAAAAAATCGGTACATGTGTTACAATTAGGCTCATCAGTAAGGGAAATTGTGAATATGGTGGCGCTTGCAGTAATGGATGCTCAGTTAAAGCTATAGTTAAAACTGAGGCCGTAATCGGTTTGCGACGCACTCAAACCATTTTCTTATTATCTTTACAGCAATTGTAATTCATCGCATGAAAAAATCTAAAATTCTACTAGACAAGGGGCTATTATTGGCTTTTTTATTAACCTGTTTTTATTCTGTTTCATTCTCACAGACCTTAAAACAATATAAGTTTACGGTTGGCGAATCTACCCCCGGCATGGTTTTAAGGTCATTTGAAACCAATACGGAAAATACTATCCTAACCATTGCTTATGACATGCAACCTATTGAGGGTGATGCCCAATATCTGACCCTAGGGAAAAAGACTTTTCTTACTTCGGTTGCAAGCGGGACACAAAACAAATTAATTAAATCAGATTTTGTACCGCTTTGCCCCAAAAAATTTGAAAACAATTTTAAGGATAAAAAAATAGCTTTTCAGTTATATTTTCCTCCTATTGACGATAAAGCAGGTGTAGAATTTGTGCTGGAGGAAAAAGAAGGATGTAACGGAAAGAAAACTGACGGCTTTAAAATTTCAGTCATTAAATTGAATGGTTTTACGGAAGTGAATGATGCTGATTATTATATTAATAACCCGGATAAGATTTCCAAAAACAAGAAACTGCATCAGCCAATGTTTTTAACTTCTGTTTGTAAGATTTTAAACTCCTGCACCAATAATGATTTTAAGGAAGTGACGGGACAATTGAAAAACGGAACAGAAACTGTTGGAAAGTTTTTTTGCAAAGTACCTATGCCTCATGCCGCACCTCAAAACAACATTATTGCAGCTTTTGATAATGGGAAGAAGGAATATTTCGGGGCATTTATTTCAATGCGGGATTCATCGGTTGATGCTGCAATCTTTATGCTTGATTCTCTGAAATCTTTATTATATCCTTTGCTCAATTCAGGTTATTATGTGAATGAGCCTGAGACGAATACCTATGAAAAAATATATGTATTTGTAAGAAAAGATGATAATAAAGCGGGCGATGGAACTTCTGACCAGACCCAGTTTCCAAATATTACTTTGAGCTTGTTGAAGAACAAACATAATGTGGGGATAATGATTGGGACTATGGTTTTTGGAGACCCGAAACCAAAAGAGTAATTTCTAAAAGAAAGAGAAACAGAAAGAGAAAGAGTGAAAAAACAGAAAAGGAGTTTTGCTCTCTTTCAGTTTCTCTTTCCCTTTCTGTTTTTTGGTACCCGGAGTCGGAGTCGAACCGACACGGAGATGAATCCACAGGTGTTTGAGACCAGCGCGTCTACCAATTCCGCCATCCGGGCTTAAAAACGAAGTGCAAAGGTAAATAAAAAAACTATTTGAAAATGTGAAAATGTTATAATATGCCAATGCCTGAAATAAGTCTTTTTTCAGGCAATTCCCCATCTGACGCCTGTGCTCTGAAAAACTTACATCTTCGTTCGTATTCGCTCTATGAGCAAACCGGTGAGCATGCCGAGGTTCTTGTCCAGGATTTTGGTAATGTCATTGGTGGTTGATTGATATGTGGTACCTACCACGCCACCATCAATAAACCTGGCATCTTTATCAAGAAGCGTATAATGGATAAAAATATCTCTCTGAAAAACCTGGTCGGTAAGATCAGTGCAATTTTTAAACCGGGTCATCATTTCCCATTGCGTAATAAACAAGCAAAAATGGGCATTATATCTTTTGCAGACTAGGCTGTAAATTGAGTCTTTGGTGATCTCCGCTTGTACAAATTTGTGATTAGCGATGTTTGGAGGCTGCGCATTATCATTCACGCAATCGGTACCCCAGTTTGAATAACTTGGTGCAAAGACCGACCATATTTTCCGGTCTGGATATCCTTTATAATATGCTTTTAACTTTTTGTGAAGCGTTTTGAATTTTGTAATCTGGTATAGGATTGAAAGATCACTATTAACATGTGCAAGGTCATTAGGCGGTTCTTCCACATTATAAACATCACTCATGTTGTATACCAGGGTAGAAGTAAGGCTCCGGCGGATCATATCGCTAAGCTCACCCGGTGTCATCTTGCTTTTCATGCAGATAAACTGGTCACCGGTAGCGTTGTACATTGCCGGTTCAAAAGGGATAACAAGGATATTTGATTTTTCTTCTTCTGCGCTTTGTTTTGCAGCCTTTTTTGCCGCTACCTGTGCAGAATCCCTAATCTGGCTAAAGGAGATAAAAGGTAATGCCATACACAGCAATAAAAATCCGGCTGTTTTAAAGCACCCATTTAAATCCTTCATTAAAATCAAAGATAAGCGGTTTTTAACGCTTAAATATATATTGTGCCACGTCATTATACAATGCAAAACCCATAAGTAGGAATAAAAATCCCATTCCCACCATTTGGGCTACTTCCAAAACCCTGATGCTAACCGGTTTTCTGCGCACCATTTCTACCAATAAAAAGATAACATGACCACCATCCAGTGCAGGAATAGGCAAGAGGTTCATAAATGCCAATACCATGGATAAAAGACCTGTCAGCATCCAGAATCCACTCCAGTCCCAGCTTGAAGGAAAGGCATTGGCAATACCAATAAGGCTGTGCAATGATTTCGCGGGCAGGTCACCTGATACAAGTCGCCATAATCCTTTTACATTATCTGTTACTGAATGCCATGCTTTATCACTACCAACTTTAAATGATTCTGCCAGGCCATAAGATTCGGATTCAAAATAAAACTTCGGTCTGAACCCGAAATGGCCATCTTTGTCAATTTGACCATGCAGTGTTTCAGGAGTTGCCATTCCAGCATGTAGTACTACTACTTTAGCTTCTTTATTTTTACTATGTGCCAAAAGATTGGTTACATCATTAAAATAAGGAGAAGCTGTATCGTTAATGGATACTATTTTGTCTCCGGCCTTTAATCCTTCGCTTTTGGCCAGTGAATTAATATCGGTGCCAACTTCAAAACTCTGACGAAGTTCTATAAACGAATCTAACCCTACCGTTACGAGCCTGTTGCCAAAACCTGTGGGCATGGGCAGATGTAAAGTCTTACCATCTCTTTGCACATCGTAAGATACATCCTTGTCTAGGATAAGGCCTGTATTCCTGATATCATCTGCTCTTTTCAAAGGTTTTCCATTCATGGCAACAATTACATCACCTGTTTTGAAACCGGCTTCTTTGGCAAGGCTATGGGCCACTATACCATTGTTAAGTTCTTTTGCAGGTAGATAATCTTCTCCATAATGAAAAGTATGAAATGTAAATATCACGATACCTAAAATAACATTCATAAATATACCGGCAAGCATAACGATAAGCCTTTGCCAGGCAGGTTTTGAGCGAAATTCATAATCCTGTGGCACTGATTTGGCAAAATCCTTATCCATACTTTCGTCAATCATGCCGGTTATTTTTACATAACCTCCAAGTGGCAACCATCCCATGCCATAAGTGGTATCACCCCTGGTGAAGGAAAAAAGTTTAATTCCGGCTACGTCAAAGAAAAGAAAGAATTTTTCAACCCTGATGCCAAACATCCGTGCAGCTAAAAAATGGCCGAGCTCATGGATTACCACCAATATTGAAATGGCGAGAATGAATTCACCGGCTTTTATTAAAATGTCATGCATAAATCTATTATCCTATTAATGTTTTTGTGTAATTTCTTGTTTCTAAATCAGTTTGAAAATAATCATCCAACGTTGGCTGTTCAATAAAACTGACATAACCTAACGTTTGCTCAATCAATTCCGGCATTTGTAAAAATGAAATCCTTTCCTCTAAAAACGCATCTACCACAATTTCGTTCGCTGCATTCAAAATACAGGGACGATTGCCGCCGTCAGCCATGGCGCTAAATGCAAGTGCAAGATTACGAAAAGTTTGAGTATCGGGCTGTTCAAAAGTCAGGTTTTTCATATCAGCAAAGCTAAACCTCGGAAAATCATTTTGTAAGCGTTGCGGGTAGGCTAAGGCATACTGTATCGGGAAACGCATATCGGGAGGCCCCATTTGCGCTTTCATAGAGCCATCTTTAAACTGGACCAGGGAATGGATAATGGATTGTGGATGGATAACCACCTCAATTTGAGATGGCTCAAGCCCGAATAACCATTTGGCTTCAATCATCTCCAAACCTTTATTCATCATACTAGCTGAATCAATGGTCACCTTTCGCCCCATTTCCCAATTGGGGTGTCTTAAAGCGTCATTCCGGGTAATTTTTGACAATTGCTCAAGCCCATATCCCCTGAATGGACCACCTGAAGCAGTAAGGATTATTTTTTCAATGGTAGAATATCTTTCTCCTGCAAGGCATTGAAAAATTGCAGAATGTTCAGAATCAACCGGCAGAATAGGGACACCCATTTCAAAAGCCAACTTGCTGATAAGATCCCCTGCCACTACGAGCGTTTCTTTATTCGCAAGGGCAATGATCTTTCCGGCTTCAATGGCTTTAATGGTGGATCTTAAACCTGCAAAACCAACCATGGCAGTCAATACAATATCAACTTCTTCAGTTTGTACGATCTGATCAACAGATTCAGGCCCTGCATATACCTTGATTAATTCATGCTTAAGAGCTTCTTTTACAATGGCATATTTATCTGGATTGCAGATAACCACCGCATTCGGCTGGTAAAACAAAGCCTGTTCAATAAGGAGTTCGTGATTATTATTGGCCGTAAGCACTGAAACTTCGAAAAAATCCGGATTCTGGTCAATAACCTGCAAAGCCTGGGTTCCTATAGAACCAGTAGAACCCAAAATTGCGATTTGTCTTTTTTTAGTTTCAGTCATTTATTTCCCTCCAGGCAAAGACCTGTATTATTACTAATAATTGTGCCAAATTATTTTACTGCCAAATATTCTTTGATATACGGCTGAAGCTTATCTGCAATGGCCCTGTCATTACTAAGCCTTGGCAACTTGTTTTGCCCGCCCAGTTTACCGGCAGATTTCATGTACTGAATAAAACCGTCCTTTTCTATGGGGCTGATATGCAAAGGTTCCAGGATTTTACCTTCAATAAGGTCACGATAATAAATGTTTCGCTTCTGAAGTTTTTCATCCATGGTTAGCCTGAATTTTTCAAGGGCATTAGGGATGTTTTCAAATTCTATGAACCATTCATGATATGGCAGGCCGTCAGCAGGATTAACCTGAGGAGCTACCGTAAATTCTACCACCTTTACGTTAAATTCTTTGGCGGTTTCAGCCAGGCTTTGTTCTACTTCTTCGGCAATAACGTGTTCGCCAAACGCCGAAATAAAGTGTTTGATACGGCCTGTCACGACAATTTTATACGGGTTTTTGGATACAAATTTTACGGTGTCGCCAATATTGTAGCCCCAGAGCCCCGCATTGGTATTCATGATAAGGGCGTAATTTACACCCAGTTCCACTTCAGAAATATCAAGTCTGGTTGGGTTTTCAGCAAATATTTCGCCGGCAGGAATAAACTCATAAAAGATGCCTGCATCCAGCAACAGCAGTAAACCTTCTTCCTTCTGGCTGTTTTGGTAAGCAATGAATCCTTCTGATGCAGGGAATGTTTCAATAGAGGCTACGGGTTTCTTAATGGATTGAAACAATTTAGCCTTATAAGGTTCAAAATTCACACCACCGTGTACTATTACGGAGAGATTTGGGAAAAGCTGTCCGACGGGCTTACCGCTCTTTTCAGTTAATCGATCAAAATACATCTGCATCCAGGGTGGAATACCGCTTATCAGGGTCATATCCTGATTTATAGTTTCAGCTACAATTTTGTCAAGTTTATCTTCCCAGTCTTCAATACAATTGGTAGCATAGGAGGGGAGCTGGTTTTTTTTGAGATATGATGGGATATGGTGGTTAACAATACCTGAAAGCCTTCCTGTAGGAATACCACTTTTTTCTTCTAATACCGGGCTACCGGAAAGAAAGATCATCCTACCTTCTATAAATTTTGCATTCCCGGATTCATACATATAGGCCAATAAGGCATTTCGGGCCCCAGCAATATGATAAGGCATTGATTCTTTAGAAATGGGAATGTACTTAATGCCCGAAGTAGTACCAGATGTTTTAGCGAAATAGAGCGGTTTGCCCGGCCAAAGCACATTCTCCTCACCATCGAGGATTTTTTTGATATATGGCTTCAGTTGCTCATAATCCCTGACAGGAACAGCAGCCTTAAAATCTTCATAGGATTTAATACTTGAAAAATCGTGATCTTCACCAAATCGCGTTTCGCTGCCTTTGGAAATCAGTGATTGAAAGACTTTTCGCTGGGTATCAACGGGATTTAAAATCCATTGAAGCGATTGTTTATGTGCCCTTTTGGCGAGCCACTTTGCAGCATAAGCTTTTAAGCCCATGTATATTATCTAATATAAATTAGTGCCGTTTGTTAAGTGAACCGGCAATAAAATTAATTCAAAATTAAGCAATATTGTAGCTTATGCAGAGATAAAATTTTAATGAACGGAAAAAATGGAAAAACGAGGAATTATTTCTTTTCTCTTTTGAAAGTATATTGCCAGCCATTTTTTTCACTACCTAAAGCAGTAACCAATTCATATCCAGAAGAAGACAGGTAATTGAATGCTTTAAATAATAAGTCTGAATTTTCTACCAAGTCACTAGAAGGCTTTGGCAACTTTTGATTTTCTAATTTATCAATTTGACCGTTTTCGTAAATTATTTTAAAATCTGGAACCCAAATGTTGGTATTAAGGTATAAAAAAGCATACTCGTATTTTGGTCTGGTTTTTATTGAATCTTTTAGATTTTTTGCTTGAAGAGAAGCGGATGAAAGAAATAGAATCATTGTCAAAAAAGCAAAAGTGATTTTTAGATTCATGGTTTTAGCTTTTAATTATTGAATAAAGACTAAATAATAGTCAGGTTTTTAGCTAATACACATCTGTTTTTCCCGGGTTCATTGTAAATAATTCTTCGTTTTGGATAAAGTTTGAAATTTTATTTTGAATCCGGATATTAATTGAATATTCTCAATCTTTTGTTTAAAACTATTACCGTCCTTTGTAATAAAATTGACTTTGAAATGGAGAAAATAGCTGTTTTAACCTCCGGTGGTGATGCGCCCGGTATGAATGCCTGCATTAGAGCCGTCGTGCGTACAGGTTGTTATAAAGAGTTGAAAGTGTATGGTGTAGAACGGGGTTATCAGGGTTTGATAGATGGTATGATGGTGCAAATGGAATCGAGATCGGTTTCTAACATCATACAGCGCGGAGGGACTATTATAAAGACTGCACGATGCAAAGCCTTTGAAACAAAAGAGGGGAGGAGGCTTGCTTTTGAAAATATCCAGGAAAAAGGTATTGATGGATTGATTGTAATTGGCGGAAACGGAACCTACACAGGCGCAAAATTCTTTTATGAGGAATTTGGCATACCAATTATTGGTGTGCCTGGAACCATTGATAATGACCTATATGGCACTGATTATACAATAGGATACGATACTGCCATAAATACTGCCCTGGATGCAATTGATAAAATTCGTGATACCGCAGACTCATTCGACCGTACCTTTTTTGTTGAAGTTATGGGGCGTGATGCCGGTTATATTGCCCTGGATGTAGGTTTGAGTGGTGGTGCCGAGGCTATCCTGGTTCCGGAAACACATACAGACGTTGACGACCTTATAGCAGTATTACAAAAAGGCTGGGGTCGAAAAAAAGGTTCTCAACTGGTGGTGGTGGCGGAAGGAGATGATGAAGGCGGGGTATTTGAAATCGTAAAAAAGATAAAACTAAAAGTACCAAATCTGGACCCTAGAATGGTGGTATTGGGTCATGTGCAACGCGGCGGATCACCAACTGCGCGTGACAGGGTATTGGCATCAAGAGTGGGATTTGCTGCTGTTGAAGCACTTCTGGAAGGAAAAACGAATGTGGCAGTGGGTATAGTGAATGACAAAATCCACTATGTACCGCTTAAGGATGCAATTGAAAAAAAGAAGTCGGTGAATTCAAATTTATTGAAGCTGGCGGAGATTTTAAGTACATAATAGGCGATAGGCGATAGGCAAAAGTCATTAGGGCTGGCGCGAAATGTAGGGGCGAACCTCCGTGTTGGCCCGACTGTTTCCTTCTTTCTCTTTCTGCCTCGTGGGGTTAACACGGGGTTAACATTTTTCAGGTTTTTAAAGGGGTGACATTGAATTTAAATAATTAAAAATCAATTATTTAAAAATAAATTTGTCTGAAAAATGACGAAATTGTGTTAACCCATCTTCGTTCTTCAAATCCCATATTTTAAAAATAACTCAATAACAATTTCTCAAATTGAAAAAGTATTTAGATATTTGCCTAAATATTTAAAGAGGCATAAAGCTTTAAAAGATGAACAGCTTATTTAAGGCACTTGACGATCCTACCCGCCGCAAAATCATTGAAATGCTACGGGAGAAGGATTTGACTGCAGGAGAAATTGCAGATGCTTTTTCGATTTCAAAACCCAGTATTTCGCACCATCTTGACTTATTGAAACAGGCAAATATTGTCCTTTCTATTAAAAAGGGGCAGTTTATTACCTATTCTTTAAATACATCGGTACTTGATGACCTCATAAAATGGATTCTTGACCTCACACAAACAAAAAAAACTAAATCGTGAAAACTTTAACTTTTATTAAAAACGACCTGATTATCTGGATACTAATCCTGCTACCGTTTGTTTTTCTGATTTTTACCTGGAATCAGCTACCACAAGTTATACCTACCAAATGGAATTTTAATGGGGAAGTCATACTATCCATGGAAAAGGGGTATAAAACGTTTTTTATTCCTGTTCTAAACCTGGCCATTTATTTTTTGTTGATCATATTACCCATTATAGATCCCAAAAAAGAAAATTATTCTCAGTTTGGGAGCGCTTTTTACACGATCAGGTTACTTGTTCATGCTTTGCTTTCCATTGTGTTTGTCATGATACTGTTGTCAGCTTTGCATTATCCTATAAATATGTCATTAACAGGTAAATACTTACTGCCGGCAATTTTCATAATTCTTGGCAATTTTATGGGAAAAATCAGGCCAAACTATTTTGTGGGAATCAGAACGCCATGGACCCTTGCTAATGAGGATGTCTGGGTAAAAACGCATAGAATGGCCGGGTGGGTTTGGGTGGTTTGCTCCTTGATTTACCTGATGGCCAGCTTTTTTACCCAATTGCCTCAATGGATACAATTGACATATATTGCTGTATTAATTGTAGTGCCTTTTGTCTATTCTTTTGTAAAATTTAAACAATTGACTGGGGAAAAGTAAATAGTAAGTGGTAAGTGGTTAGGAGTGAGTGGCAACCAGCAACCAACGTCCAACGATTAGCGATAAACGATAAACTTTTAATTTTGCCTTTCAGCAATTTTTTATACTTTTGTGCACACAGGGGGTGAATTAAAGATTTATTTGCATGGGATTTCTAAAATCCCTGAAATAATAAAGATGTTTTTTATTTATGGGCAAAACCAAAGTACTTGTTGTTGAAAATGAGCCACTCATTGCAATGGATGTAAAAATGAGTCTGGAAAAGCTTGGTTATGAAGTTACTGCGCTGGTTGGCACCTACCAGGAAGCTTTATCTAAAGCGCACGAAATGAAACCTGACCTTGCATTAATGGATATTAACTTAGACGGTAGCAAGGATGGTATTCAAGCGGCAAAAGCCCTGAAAGCACATTATAATATCCCTGTTATTTTCCTTACTTCTTTAACAGAATTAGATACCATTCATCGTGCGAAAGAATCCGACCCATTCGGATATCTTATCAAACCTTTCAAGCATGATGACCTTCAATCATCTATTGAAATAGCGCTGTTTAATCACCATAAAAACAATAATTTACAGGGATCTCTTGATAAACTTACCAGCGCTGTAAATGCCCTTGAACTTCCTGTTATTATTCTTGATGAGGATGGAATGATTGACTATATGAACGGGCAGATTGAAAAGATGACCGGCTGGAAAAAAGAAGATAAAAAGGGCGCTTCTATCAACCAGATTTTAACGTTGAACGGAGTTCCTGCTTGGCTGTATATTGAAAAATTAACCCATGATCACGACAGGTCAAGTTTTGATTTTAAAGAGAATTCTACGATTAAACCAAGAACGGGTAACGCTGTGCCTGTTATGGGCCAGGTAAGTTTTTTCCATACCCCTGAAACGGGAATTTCTGGTTATGTTATTACCTTTTTCAGTTCAGAGTCTAAAAATTCTGCGAATGCGGAAGTTCCAGTTATTCATGCGGATATAGATCTAAGTGGCCAGGTTGTAGATGATTATTTCTTTTTAAAGGATAAATCAAGCCTTTACCGGATACATGTTGACCAGATCAATTATATAGAAGCTCTTGGCAACTATGTTAAGGTTACAACGGGCAAGAAATCCTACACGGCCCTGATCCCGCTAAAAGACATAGAAAAAGTACTTCCACCGCATAAATTTTTCAGGATTCATCGTTCCTATATTGTTGCCGTGGATAAGATTTTAGCAATACACGCTTCAGAACTTGAAGTCCCCGAAGCTACTTTGCCCATTGGCAAAACATTTAAGGATGAGTTACTTAAGAGGATACAAGTGATTTAGGCGATAGTCGTCAGTCGTCAGTCGTCAGTCGTCAGTCGTCAGTCGTCAGTCGTCAGTCGTCAGTCGTCAGTCGTCAGTCGTCAGTCGTCAGTCGTCAGTCGTCAGATATTTGATGGATAGGTATTTAGTTCCAGCATGTTAATTTATTTTGAAAATAAAAACTATAATGTAAAAACCTTCAAATAGAGGTACCCATTACTCGCTACCCAATACCCTTCGCCTATTTATCCAATTCTTCCCTTAATACTGCAATTTTTTCATCGATATGTTTGAAGGATTTTTCTACGGTATCGCGTAGGATATCAGTAATTTCTTTTAACCCTTCAGGGGTGTAATTATAATCTTCCATCTCGAGAATATTGAGATAGCTCTGCATAGTGGAAAAGGGATTGCGCATGCTATGCGATAAATCGGCCACAATATTCAAGGCCTGTTTTCGCCATTCAGCTTCTGAATTCGACTTAATTGGATTTGGGTTAGTGGTCATAACTTGAATTTGAAAGTAAAATTAGTAAATTTTATCAAATAAAAAAAAAGCCAAAAACAAGTCGGATTTTGCTCAACTTGTTTTTGGCTTTATAAGTATCAGCTATTTACTATAAAACTATGCGTCAATATTTGCGTAGCGCGCATTTTGCTCGATAAAATCACGCCTTGGTGGTACATCATCGCCCATCAGCATTGAGAAGATATGATCAGCCTCAGCAGCGCTGTCAATGGTTACCATTTTTAATGTCCTGAACTCAGGGTTCATGGTTGTAGACCAAAGCTGTTCTGCATTCATCTCACCCAAACCTTTATAGCGCTGTATGTTCACTGCATTTTCTTTCTCAGGATCTCCACCAGTCAATTTTGCTATTGCGGCTATCCTTGCCTCTTCATCAAAAGCATAAATTTCTTCTTTGCCTCTTTTAACAAGGTACAAAGGAGGTTGTGCAATAAATATACGTCCTTGCTCTACCAGGGCCTTCATATACCTGTAGAAAAGGGTAAGAATAAGCGTCCTGATATGCGATCCGTCCACATCCGCATCCGTCATAATGATTACTTTATGATAGCGAAGTTTGTCAAGGTTCAATACCTTATCGTCTTCTGCAGTACCTATGCTTACACCGAGGGCGGTAAACATATTTTTAATTTCCTCATTATCATATATTTTATGCTCCAAAGCTTTTTCAACATTCAATATTTTACCTCTCAGAGGCAAAATGGCCTGGAATTTCCTGTCACGGCCTTGTTTTGCCGTACCACCTGCGGAATCTCCTTCCACAAGGTATATTTCGCACTCAGCCGGGTCGGTTGACGAACAGTCTGCCAATTTACCGGGTAATCCTGTTGAGCTCATTACACCCTTTCTCTGAACCATTTCACGCGCTTTTCTCGCCGCATGCCTTGCCGTTGCTGAAAGGATAACTTTGTTCATAATGATCTTTGCATCACGGGGATGTTCTTCCAGGTGATGAGAAAGCATTTCACCCACAATCGTGTCAACTGCACCTGAAACCTCTGAATTGCCCAGTTTGGTTTTGGTCTGGCCTTCAAACTGAGGCTCCATTACCTTTACGGAAATAACGGCCGTGAGTCCTTCCCTGAAGTCATCTCCGCTTATCTCGAATTTTACATTTTTCAAAAAGCCCTCTTTTTCAGCATATCCTTTCAACACACGGGTCATGGCACGACGAAAACCGGCCACGTGCGTTCCGCCTTCAATCGTATTGATGTTGTTTACGTAAGAATGGACATTCTCAGCATACGTATCGGTGTATTGAAATGCAACATCAACCGGGATGCCATATTTTTCACTTTCAAAAGCAATCGGCTCAGGGATTAATGGTGTTCTGCTGTTATCCAGGTAGGTTACAAATTCCTTAAGACCTCCTTGAGACAAAAACACATCAGACTTAAAGTTGCCTTCTTCATCTTTTTCACGTTCATCAGAAATGGTCAGTTTTACGCCTTTGTTCAAAAAAGACAGTTCTCTTAACCTTGAAGCCAGGGTATCATATTTATAAATGCCCGTAGTAAAAATGGTTTCATCCGGTTTAAATGTAATAGTGGTGCCTGTATCTGTTGCCGTACCTACTTCTTTTACAGGATATAATGGTTTCCCTTCTGAAAATTCCTGCTGATATACTTTACCATTAAGGTGAATTTCAGCCATCAGGGCTATCGATAGCGCGTTAACGCAAGATACACCCACACCATGCAAACCGCCGGATACTTTGTATGAATCCTTGTCAAATTTACCGCCCGCATGCAGTACAGTCATTACCACCTCAAGGGCAGAACGATTTTCTTTCACCATCAAATCAACCGGTATTCCCCGTCCGTTATCTTTAACGCGTATGGAATTGTCTTCTAAAATGGTAACATTTATCTCGTTACAATAACCTGCCAGCGCCTCGTCAATAGAATTATCTACTACTTCATACACGAGGTGATGCAAGCCCCTGGCGCCTATATCACCAATATACATGGCCGGCCTTTTTCTTACGGCTTCGAGCCCTTCGAGAACTTGTATATTTTCTGCGGTGTATGTTGCATTAGGATCTTGAATTTCAGCCATATATGATTACTTTAATTTTATGTTAAATTATGACGCTAAGTTCGGTATAAATTTAATTTTTACCTAATTAGAGGCCGTTTTTTATGCCATTTTGGGGATAAAAAATAGAATTGTTGATAAGTGGGGGAAAAGGGGCCATTTTAAGCCTTTTGTTATTAAAAAAGACTCAAAACTATGGCCACATTTTAAATGGAATTAATCATTTTTAATTGCCACATTCAAATAGTTTTACAAATATTGCGTTTTCCTTCATGAACTTTGATTTGTCTTAAATTTAGCTTTTGCCCTATTTAAAAAAATGCTCAAAATAAATCGCTTTTTCTTCATTTCAATATTGATAGGTGCGTTAGTATTGACATATTGTAGTGAAGTAACGGCCCAGGAAAAACATGATAACAGGTTATCACCTGACCAGTATACCATTCTAAAGAATGATCCTAAGAATATTCCATCTTTTTCATTTATTGTTACTTCTGGAGCATATAATATTAATACCACAGGTGGTGTTGCATTGGGAGGTGGATTAGGAGGTATGTTCGATCTTTCTGAAAAAGTTTGTCTTTCATTAAATGGTATTTACCAATATCCCTGGAATATAATAAACACGGATATCTCCTCATTAATTCAGGGATCAAGCGAAAAAAGACAACCATGGCAGGAATATGACATTGGAGGAACCTGGTACCCATATTGTAGCTTTATTAAAACACTCGAAAATTTTAAATTTGAAGTGAGACGCAAAAGGACCCAAATATATCAGATTCCTGACAGTGTAGAATTAAAATTGGGTATAAGAAGTGGATTCTCAGAAATAATCCTTCCATTTTATTGTTCAACAAAATTTAGCGCCTTTAATTCCTTCACGGGCTATAACGTCTCAGACCCGGTTAAGAAGAAAATTTTAATGACTGGAACATATGCTACAAATATGGATATTGACATGATTCATGTAGGCTTATCGTATGAGATTATTAAAGACTACATTATTAAGTTGAATGATCCTTCCGATGGGAAAACCGAAGGAACCTACAAAACACAGTTTTATGCTGATTTCTTGTTTGCACCAATTATTGATTACTCAAATATCATCATTACGAAAAATACATATCCAATAATTTCCGGTACATACAATGTGAATGATTTCTCTCCAAAATCAACATTTGGGTTCAGGCTGGGTTATTCCCAAATTTCATACAATGATTTATTTAAAGAAACTTACGAAATTGGATATTTGCCAGGGCCCAAAGGAATGGGTCTTTATTTGCTTGTAAAAGGTGGCTTGTGTTTTAGCTTCAATTGAAACTAAATAGAGCCCCCAAATTCCCTGTGCAATTTCAATATCTGTGGGATTAAAAGCTGCTGATCATCATTGGTAATGATATAGTCCGCCATTTCGACTTTTTTTTCATCCGGCCATTGCCTGTTAATTCGTGCCATGACCTGTTCTCTGGTTGTAGGGTCTCGTTCTAAGACTCTTTGAATCCTTGTTTCAAGAGGAGCAGTGACAGTAATGATTTTGGCAAGTTCTTTATAAGAGCCTGATTCAAAAAGCAATGCCGCTTCTTTAAGGATATATGGAGCTTTTTGACGTAAGACCCATTCTTTGAAATCGTTAAATACCGCAGGGTGAACAATAGCTTCAAGAGCAGAAAGCTTAGATGGGTCCTTAAAAACAATTTCAGCCAGTGCCGCTGAATTAAACTTATTTTGTTCCCCATAAATCTCCGCTCCAAAAATGGCTATCACTTTTGATCTGACATCCTTATTATTCTGCAACAAATATTTTCCTCGTCCATCAGCATAATAAACAGGTACCCCCATTGTTTCAAGGATTTTGCAAACGGTTGTTTTCCCGCTGCCAATACTACCTGTGATGCCTATTTTTAACAAGTTTTTTAAAATGTTATTGAGTTAATGGGTTATTAAGTTATTGCCTCAAAATTCACGATTATCACTTTTAGTTTTGTTATTTAAAATTGAATTAGTGAGTAAATAATAAAATAAGCATACTAAGTTCTAAATATCCGCCCATCCCGCCTTGCGGGATCAAATCACAAATTTCAACGATCATTAAATGTAAATCGGTTCCATTTTAAAGTTCTCAATACTCAATACTCAATACACTCTTCTCATTTCACCACCACATAATCAATATAATCCGGCTTTACCCTGATATTGTAGGTAAACCTTGGCTGGCTGAGCAATTGGACTTTTAAAGGTTGTTTGGAGGCTGTGTCTATCTGGCTGCCGTCAACAATGGCCTGGAACTGTGCAGAATCCATCTGGGCATATTTATTAATTGGCGCCTGGTATATAATGGATACCTTGCCCGGTATTAGTTTTAAGGTACCTTTTAAATTCTGGTTGATAATTTCAACAGGTACTTCCTTGGTTTGCTCTGAAAGCTGGTAAACCGGAACGGTAATTTTAATTTTACCTACGTTGTAAATAATGTTTTTAGGATCCGGCTCTTTTAATTTAATTTCGGAAACCAATGTCTTGTCAATATCTTTGATGCCAGCATTTTCTGTATCAACATGATCTATACCTTTAACAACGGAAGCAGGCCCGGAAATTGTAATACTGTCAGGCGTGAAGGAAATATCGCCACCCAACCCGAATTGCTTTTTATAGCCAAGATCCTGTACCAGGTGTACGGGGACTTTTTTTGTTCCTTTTTCTTCTCTTTGTAAAGGAATGGTTTCAGGAAATACTTCCCCGATCGTAATTTTTTGGGCAATGGCCTGTTGAAAATTATCCTGCAGCCTGCGGGTGATAAGTACATCAGTCTTTTTGTACTCATTGAGGTCAATGGTTACAAATTCAGAATTGCGCCTGAAATAGTGGCTCATCAGGTCCCAGCCTTTTGCGGTAACCATTACCTTAAAATCTTCAGGCAATGGCTTGATGAATACTTTTTCTTTGGGATAATTTACATATATAGCCTTCACAATAATACTTGAAGTATATTGCTCATTGAGGGCAGTTAACAGCCAAAGAATAGAAGCAATAATGAAACACCAGGCAAATATTTTCCACTCAGTCCTCAGATTAAAAGAAGATTTTCCTTTAAAAGCCTGAACGGTTTCATTTGCCATATTGTCTTTATTTCGTTACTGCCACATCCGGGTTTTGCACCGCTTTTGTTAAATCAAGGGAAATAGCAGATTTTTCAATTTCAAGCTTTGTGCCACTTCCTACTTCAATAACAAAAGTTTTTTCTTTTATTTCCGAAATTCTACCATGGAGTCCTCCAATGGTAACAATTTTCTGACCTTTTTCGATCTTTTCTTTGAAATTTGCCTGCTCCTTGGCTTTTTTCTGCTGTGGGCGGATCATAAAAAAATACATAACCACCAGGATAAGCGGAAAAGCAATAGCCATAGGGTTATTAGTAAAAAGTCCACCAATACCACCGCCACCTGCCGGTGCAGCCTGGGCAAAAACGGTTTCAATTAAAAATGTCATATTCATGTTTTATTATTTTTTTTCTGGTGCAGCATTTATATCTGCTTTAATTTCAATTTTAGTATCTTTTGGGTTGGTATTGGCTTCTATGGTCACCAATTTAGTCACAATACCATGTTTACCGTTACTGTCAAATTTCACCCTGATTTCTCCCTTATCTCCGGGCTTAATTATTTCTTTTGGCCATTCCGGCACAGTGCAGCTGCATTGTCCATGCGCATCGGTAATTAACAAGTCTCCATCACCTGTATTGGTAAAATCAAAAGTATAAGACATGATATCACCTTCGGTAATTACCCCAAAATCATGAGATACCTTATCAAAGGTCATTTTGGGAGTTTTCCCGTTTTGTATTATGTCGGTAGATAATCCTTTCTTATCATTCTGTTTACAGGCAGATAATGAACCGATTAAGATCAGTGATAAAATTAATAATTTTTTCATTTTAAACAGGTTTTGAGTATTCAAATTTAAAATTAGCTTTTTACTAAAATGCCATCTTTTCTAAGTTCTGTTAAAATAGCATCCAACACACCATTCACAAATTTCTTGCTTTGCGGGGTACTATAGGTTTTGGCAAGTTCCACATATTCATTGATCGAAACCTTGGAAGGAATGGATGGAAAATTCAAAAACTCGCAGATGGCCATTTTTAAAATAATGTTATCAATCATGGCTACCTGGTGTGGTTCCCATTTGGTAATCCTGGTTGAAATCAGGTTATCAAAACTATCATTTCCATCAATTGTCTTTTTAAGCAATTCCTCCGCATACTGGTAGTTTTCATCGTCATTTTTACTCAGGGGCAATAAAAATGCACTTTCGTCATCACTAGTAGCCAGGGTTTGCAGGGTTTTTCCTGCCATTTGCAGAGCCACCTTTTTATCATCAAGCCAGTTGTAAAATTCCTCTTCCAGATGTTGCGTTAAAACAGGTGTATGCGTGGTATAGTGCCTTAATATAAAAACCAGGATCTCATAATGCGAACCGGGCGTATTTTCAGGTGCATTAATATAATCCTTATATATTTCCTGGTTTTTGAGGTCTAAGAATATCTTCCTTAAAGTATCCTTATCCCCATTCCACATAATATGATTCTTTTTTGCGGCCTTTTCAAGCTCGCTGCTATTCATCAGTTTTTGGAGAATGGGATTCTGGAATAATTTAAGGCTGTTTTTAGTGTCCTGGTCGTTTTGTATGTACCGGCTTTTAACTTCCTCATCATATTCAGCCAGGAAACTGCCTATTTCAGATATAAAGAGAAGCAGGTATAAATACAGTTCATACAGCTTGTTAATATTCTTGTCAAGAGCTTTTACAGCCTGGGCCTTGCTATTAAGGTCTGAACTGTCGTTATAATACATATACAAGGCCTGCATTACCTTAACGCGGATGTGCCTTCTACTCAGCATTTATTATTTTTCAATAGTCTGTGTACTATGACCTAGTAATTTAAATGAATTCTTCCGATGGATTGAATGCGTTGCTCTGCCATTTTGTTCGCTGCCTGGTATGTTGATATCTGCTCACGTTTTGATATGGCAATAATATCCCTGGTTACGTCATAAATGGTTTCGGTGGTTTTCATGGCGATATCCCTGTTGTAGCCATTAAGCTCCGTATAGACATTGATCAGGCCACCTGCATTTATTAAATAATCAGGACCATACAGAATGCCTTTGTCCAAAAGCATCCGCCCATGAATATGTTCGTCAGCCAGCTGGTTATTTGCAGCGCCAGATACAATTGCGCATTTCATTTGAGATATATTCTCAGTATTTAAAGTAGCACCCAATGCACATGGAGAATAAATGTCCATGTCCTGGTCAAAAACTTCGCTCAGGCTTACAACGCTTGCGCCGGTTTCTTTGGCAAGAGATGCAAGTGCTTCGTCGTTTACGTCAGCAATCATCACTTTGGCGCCTTCTTTAACAAGACGGCGAACCAATGCGCTGCCTACTTTGCCTACACCTTCAACCAATATTTTTTTGCCTTCTACTGAATCAGAACCGTATACTTCATTCACGCAGGCTTTCATACCCAGGTATACGCCATAAGCAGTAACAGGAGACGGATCACCACCGCCGCCCATGATTTCCGGTAGGCCGGTTACGTGATCTGTTTCCATTTTAATGTATTCCATATCGCGGGTAGTAGTACCTATATCTTCAGCAGTAATGTATTTACCGCCCAGGTTATCTACGAAACGACCGAACCTTCTCATAAAGGCTTCATTTTTTATTTTGCGTGGATCGCCAATAATGACAGCCTTCGCACCACCAAGGTTAATACCGGAGATGGCAGCTTTATAAGTCATTCCTCTTGACAGACGTAAAACATCTGTGATGGCATCATTCTCATTTTTATAATTATACATCCTGGTACCGCCTAATCCGGGCCCTAAGGTTGTATTATGTATGGCAATTATTGCTTTTAAACCGGTACTTTTGTCCTGGCAAAAGACGATTTGCTCATAATCATGCTCAGTGAGCTGGTTAAATAATACGGGAATTGTTTCCACATGTATATCATTAAGTGTATCCATTTCGGTGAGGAAGAATTTAAGTATTGTTTTATTGAGAGAATTCGACTGCAAAAGTAAAATAATTTTATCGCAAAAAAGTAAATGAGCGCTTTTAAGAATATTCGTTCGCTTCGTTCTTTAAATAAATACCTGAAACGGTACTGGATTTTGTTGTTCTCGGGTATCGTTTTTGTCATCATCTCCAATTTTTTTGCCGTTATATCGGCCAGGGTGGTTGGTATCGCCTTCGATATGCTGATGCATAAACTGCCGCAAAATCAGAATGCAATGAGCAGGGCGATCGATGATTTTTTGTATTTCCTGATGAATGACAGCCTTAGGCAAAAAAATGATTTCGGTGCAATTATCCTTCTCATCATTGGCGCGGCCATATTTACAGGGCTTTTTATGTTTTTTATGCGGCAAACAATCATTGTTATGTCAAGGCACATAGAGTATGACCTGAAAAACGATATTTATGCCCATTTTCAAAAATTATCTCTTGGCTATTACCGCCGCCATAACACCGGAGACCTGATGGCCAGGATATCTGAAGACGTGGGGCGGGTAAGGCTATATATCGGGCCCGCCATTATGTATGGTATCAATTTAATTTCACGGATTATTCTTACCGTTAGCATTATGCTTTCTGTAAATGTGAAATTAACCCTCTTTGCACTCACACCCCTGCCTGTTCTGGCTTTTGCAATATATCTGGTGAATAATATTACCTACACTAGGGGAATGGGCATCCAGCAGCAACTTTCCCGCCTGACCACGTTTGTACAAGAGGTTTTTTCGGGCATCAGGGTTGTGAAATCATTTGCCTCTGAAAAAAGCGTGCGGGAACATTTTGAGGTGGAAGTAGTGGAATACAAAAAGAAAACTGTTGGCCTGGTGCTTGTAGAAGCATTTTTCTTCCCTTCCATGACATTTCTAATGGGTTTTAGCACTTTGTTAACCTTATATGTAGGCGGTATGGAAGTAATTCATGGAATTATTTCGCCGGGTACCATTCCTGAGTTCATTATGTATGTCATCCAATTAAGTTTCCCTATTGCTGCGATCGGTATTACCACATCAATGATTCAAAGAGCAGCTGCATCACAATCCAGGATTAATGAATTGCTGGACAGCCAACCTGAGATTGTTTCAGAAAATGGCTCCGTATTTGATTTGAATGGGGATATTACTTTCCAAAATGTATCTTTTGTTTATCCGGATACTGGCATCAGGGGATTAACAAATGTCAATATCCATATCCCGGCCGGGAAATCATTAGGGGTAATTGGACGGACAGGTTCAGGAAAATCGACCATGGCAAATCTTCTTTTACGATCTTATGATGTAACGGGTGGAAATATTCTTATTGACGGACAAGACATCAGGAAGGTTGATATCGGCAACTATAGAAAACAACTCGGCTATGTACCTCAGGACGATTTCCTGTTTTCTGAAAGTATTGCAGATAATATACTCTTTGGCTATAATAAACCCATAAATGCGGATAGCCAAATGATAAAAGACGAGCAACGGGCATTAGTGATCCAAAGCGCCCAGGCTGCCGATGTTTTTAAGGACATTGTCGGGTTCCCTGAGGGATTTGATACCATGATAGGGGAGCGGGGCATCACTTTATCAGGCGGACAAAAGCAAAGGGTTGGCATTGCAAGGGCGATCGTGAATGATCCGAAATTCCTAATCCTGGATGATTGCTTTTCTGCCATTGATACCAATACGGAAGCTCAAATACTTCAAAATCTATCAAATGTGATGAAGGGTAAAACTTCTGTTATCATCAGTCACCGGGTATCTACCGTAAAAAATGCAGCCCATATTATAGTGCTTGATGGGGGAGCCATAGTCGAAGAAGGCAACCATGAACAAC
>Ga0206925_1029_pt1 | contig 32220 bp, 28 predicted proteins | sample Alteio_BWOrgHeat_62_FD_152944 | JGI IMG/M metagenome (GOLD analysis project Ga0206925, IMG submission 152944) | Enriched cells from forest soil in Barre Woods Harvard Forest LTER site, Petersham, Massachusetts, United States -... | ecosystem: Environmental > Terrestrial > Soil > Temperate forest >...
CTGAATACATGGTTGCCAAATATTTCCGAAATGCTTTGTTTTTCTGTTGACCCTTTTTTTAGGCCCCTGTTCTCTATGATTTCCAGTGCTTTGAAACGGATAGAATTCATGCTTTTTTTTGTGATTGCCTGCCCGGATATGCCCTGCCCTGGCACAGCCGGAATATGATTTTAGTATTTCCGGCTCAAAATAACATATTTTGTTTTGGATATAAAAATTTTCGGCCCTTTCTTTTGAAAGTTTCTTAACAATACGGTAAAATTGAGTGTCTAAACAATTTTTATTTGAGGCGGGCCGTCGCCTTGGGTGAGGCCAGGTTATAAACGGAATTTATCCCCTTTATATCTACTTAGTGGAGCGTACGCTGATAAATCAGTGTGTCATTGACAATAAATTTTAAAGGCCCGTATTGTTGATTGTATAATACATAGGTACTATCGGTATAATAACCGGCATTATCTAAACCTTTCCATATATTTATATTCCTATATTTTTGAGAGCCGATGATTAGACTATCATACCAACCGTATTGATGTGAAAGATATATATCTGCGTCCATTGTAAAAGTTTTATATTTAAACCCTATAATTAAAGAAGTAATGATTGAGTTTGTTAATGCACAAGTAATGTTATCCTTCCCTGGGCCATATATATCCGCCGTAAGATAATCTGAATACATAAAATCATTACAGTTATCACTATAATTGTTACCCTTCAGAAATTTCTTGATTATGGTATCTTTTACAATATAGTTTTCCTCGTTGCGGAAAACATAAGGCGATGACCTGTTATTCCTATGAAACACGTTAAACTTCATGGTATCACCAACTATTATGGGGCTTAGCATCCACCTGGCTGCGCTATTTGGGAAGGGGTGCTCGACAATTGGATCATGACAGGGTGGTGTAGCGTCATTGGGTGGTTTGCATGCATCAAAAATGCTGCCACCGATAAGCAGACTAAACAATGAGGTTAAAAAGTAAATTTTGTTTTTCATTTAGGGTTAAATGTTTACCAAAAGTAAAAATTATAAATTAATAATCACTTTAAAATGGCCTGAAGTTGCAAGATAAAATTAGTTCTAAGTCTCTAAAAAGACTGCTCGAAAGTTTTCGCGATGCATTGCATTTTTGGATTTGCGCCAGCCACTGTCCACTGACCCCTGTCCCCTATCTCAATACTATCCCTTAACTTTGCACCTCCAAAAATAGAAATAGCATGTTTGAAAATTTATCGGACCGTATTGACGGCGCATTTAAGAAACTTCGCGGACAGGGAAAAATAACAGATATAAATATAGCGGAAACCCTAAAGGAAATCCGCCGTGCGCTGGTTGATGCCGATGTCAATTATAAGATTGCCAAGCAGTTTACCGATGATGTAAAAGACCAGGCCCTTGGTGAAGCGGTTATCAAATCAGTAAATCCGGGCCAGCAACTCGTAAAAATTGTAAATGATGAGCTAATCAAGCTTATGGGCGGTCAAAAATCGGATATCAATCTGAACGGTTCTCCGGCAGTTATCCTGATGGCGGGTTTACAGGGTTCTGGTAAAACTACCTTTTCTGCTAAACTGGCCAGCTACCTCAAGAAAAAAGGCAAAAAACCATTGCTGGTAGCCTGTGATGTGTACCGCCCTGCGGCAATCAACCAGTTAAAAGTATTAGGAGAGCAGATTGAAGTAGATGTATATACAGAACCAGACAATAAAAACCCGGTTCAGATTGCAGAAAACGCCATTAACCATGCTCGTAAAGGGGGCGTAAACGTAGTGATCATCGATACCGCTGGTCGTTTGGGTATTGATGAGGAGATGATGAATGAGATCTCCCGCATTAAAAATGTGACCCGCCCGCAAGAGATATTATTTGTTGTAGATAGTATGACCGGTCAGGACGCGGTAAATACCGCGAAGGCCTTTAATGACAAGTTGAATTTCGACGGTGTGGTGCTTACCAAGCTGGATGGTGATACCCGTGGTGGTGCGGCGCTTTCCATTATGAGTGTGGTTGAAAAGCCGATTAAGTTTGTCGGGCTTGGTGAGAAAATGGATGCCATAGATGTGTTCTATCCTGATCGTATGGCCCAGCGAATTCTCGGCATGGGTGATATCGTTTCATTCGTAGAGAAAGCACAGGAATCAATTGATGCAGAAGAGGCAGAAAGATTACAAAAGAAACTGCGCAAAAGCCAGTTTGATTTTGAAGACTTCCTGAGCCAGCTGAACCAGATAAAAAAAATGGGTAACGTAAAAGACCTGATGGCGATGATCCCCGGTGTAAACAAAGCCGTAAAAGATGTGGATTTTGACGAATCGGCCTTTAAACATACAGAAGCCATTATCCACTCCATGACCCCCTTCGAGCGCAAAAACCCGGATGCGTTGGATGGCAGACGTAAAAAGAGAATTGCAGATGGCAGTGGCACTACCGTTCAACAAGTTAATCAGCTGATTACCCAGCTCTTCGAAATGCGGAAGATGATGAAAATGATGAACAAATTCCAGGGAAGTGGAAGAAGCATGAAGGGGATGCCGTTTCCACGATAGTCAACAGTCGTCAGTCATCAGTCGTCAGTCCGGCCAGTAGGTGACAGCTCACATATAAGGTAATTATACGCAAAAAATAACAGGCCATAAAAAAATAGAACGTATGATGTTGCATTTCAGGGCCTGACGACTGATGACTGACGACTGACGACTGATCTTAACAAATGATCCGCAAGCACTAACGCAGCCATGGCTTCGACAATCGGCACTGCACGTGGCACTACGCATGGATCATGGCGGCCTTTGCCTTCCAGCGTTGTTTCTTTACCTGATTTATCAACGGTGTTTTGACCAGAAGCAATGGTGGCTACGGGTTTGAAAGCCACTCTGAAATAGATATCCTGACCATTAGAAATACCACCTTGAATACCGCCGGAGTTATTTGTTTTCGTAACAATTTGACCGCCTTCTTTTTGAAATTCATCATTATGTTCCGAGCCTCGCATACCTGCTGCGGCAAAACCAGAACCGATCTCGAAACCTTTTACAGCGTTGATGCTGAGCATCGCTTTCCCGAGGTCAGCATGAAGTTTGTCAAATACAGGTTCTCCTAAGCCAATCGGACAGTTTTGGATAACACAGGTAATAACACCACCTACACTATCGCCTTCGCTTCTTACCTGTTCAATAAGGCTGATCATTTGAGTAGCAGTTTCACTATCCGGGCATCTGACAAGATTTGAATCAATAGCATTGAAGTCAAGTTCCTGGTAAGGCTTGTTTAGCATAACAGAACCAACCTGACTCACAAAAGCATCGATCTTTACATGTTGAAGTTGCAGCAATTGCAAGGCGATGGCACCAGCTGCGACACGGGTTGCAGTTTCGCGGGCAGAAGACCGTCCCCCTCCCCTATAGTCACGAAAGCCATATTTCTGATCATAGGTAAAATCAGCATGAGAAGGACGATAAACATCCTTAAAACGGTCATAATCCTGCGATTTCTGGTCTTTGTTATTAATCAGTAAAGCGATTGGCGCCCCTGTACTTTTACCTTCAAACACACCGGATAAGATCTGCACCTGGTCATCTTCATTTCGTTGGGTCGTGAGGCTGGACTGCCCTGGCCTGCGCCGATCCAATTGATGCTGAATAAATGCCCGGTCTATTTCAAGTCCAGCGGGGCAGCCGTCAATCACCACACCAATGGCAATGCCGTGAGACTCACCAAAGGAGGTTATTTTGAAGATATTTCCGAAAGAGTTACCTGCCATTTGTGATTTGAAATTTGAAATTTGAAATTTGGAGGCTCATTATTCTTCCTTTAATATTATTTCATTCTTAAAACCAACATTTTCCATCTCCTTCCAAAAACCGGGAAATGATTTCTCAACCACCTCCGGGTTTCCGATTAAGATATTCTGATTTTGGGTGGCTAAGATAGCAAAACTCATGGCCATGCGATGGTCGCTACAGGTATTTAAATAGACTTTATCGTTTTCAATGGTATTTTGGGTGCCGTCAAAATGAATTGTATTCTCTTCCAGCTTAAGAGAATAGCCCAGTTTGTTAAGTTCGTTTTTTAGGACTTCTGCCCGATCGCTTTCTTTGTGTTTCAATGTTCGCGAGCCTGAAATACTGAAAGGGATATTCATTGCACAACACAGGCAAACAAATGTTGGTATCAGGTCTGGATAATCTATAAAATTATATTCGAAGGGATTGATTTTAATAGGGTTCGATTTAACAAGAACTCCTTTATCATTAAATATAACATCCAATCCAAATGCGCCGAAAATGCTTTTTATCATGCTATCTCCCTGCCAGCTATCTTCAAAAAAGTTCGCAAATACCATTTCAGAACCCGGAAATAAAGCTGCTATTGCAAAGAAATAAGAGGCAGAAGACCAGTCAGATTCTACAAAAAAGGTGGTTGGGATATATTGTTGGTGTGGGATCGTTATAATTTTTGAGACCATTCTGTATTTTATCCCGAAATGGGCCATCATCTTTAGCGTAAGATGGATATAAGGCAATGAAACAATTTCACCCGTCAATTCGAGGTTAAGGCCTTCTTTTAATGTCGGGCCAATTAAAAGCATGGCACTTATAAATTGGCTGGAAGTGTCTGCTAAAATCTTAACATGTCCACCATTTAAGGTTCTCCCTTTAATATGAACCGGCAGATTTCCTTCTTCCTCCAGATATTCAATATCCGCACCAATTTCAAAAAGGGCATCTACCAATGGCTTAAAAGGTCTACCCTTCATTCGGTCAGAACCTGTAAGAATAATATCAGTTCCATTTTGAGCAGCATAATAGGCCAAAAGAAACCGGGCCACAGTGCCTGCATTCTTCACATACAGTTCTTTTTCACCGGATTGAAATAAAGAATTCAGGAGAACCGTATCATCGGCGTCAGATAGGTTTTGAATGATGAAAGGCCTTTCGCAAAGTGCCCTGATGATTAACGCACGATTACTGATACTCTTTGAGGCAGGCAGGTTTACCCAGCCTTTGATGATATCAGGTATTTGTGAAAATCTCAGGTAGTTCATTGCCTGCAAATCTACGCGCATATTGGGCTTTTATGCGCTTTGGACAGAGGAATAATAGTAATCAAGCGCCCTGCTTATTTCTTCATAACTGCATTTTATATCATACACAGGGGAGCCTATCTTTTTAAGCAGTACAAACCTGATTTCATTATCCTTATTCTTCTTATCCTTTTGCATGTATTCAAATACCAGGTCAATATCCATCTTTTTGGAATTATTGATTTTAAACCGCGACTGAATGGCAGTCGATATTTCATCTAAATCATGAGCGGATAGCCCGGCTTTTTCATAAGACAGCCAGGCCGCAGCTACCATACCCATGGCCACAGCTTCCCCATGCAGCAAAGGGATTTTATCATTTTCAAGGCTATAACTTTCAAATGCGTGCCCGAAAGTGTGCCCGAAATTGAGAACCTTCCTTTGTCCTTTTTCCTTAGGATCAGCCTTCACAATTTCCTTTTTCATGATGATGCAGGTATCTATAATGGATTGCCAGTCAGTGATATTTTTTGGATAAGCATCTTTAAGGTCTTCCCATAATTCATAATTGGCGATTAGCCCGTATTTCAATACCTCAGCAAATCCTGCAACCAGTTCTCTTTCGGGCAAGGTTTTCAAAAAAACAGGGTCAATAAAAACCTCATCGGCTTTGGCAAAAAGCCCAACCTGGTTTTTATACGGCCCGATATTAATGCCAGTCTTATTGCCGATGGCAGCATCTACCATAGCCAGTAAAGTAGTCGGGATATTGATAAAAGATATACCTCTTTTATAAGTAGCCGCGCAAAACCCACCCAGGTCTGAAATCATTCCACCACCGAGGTTAACTATTAATGCATTGCGGTCTGCATCCATTTCGAGCAACTGGCTCCAGACCTGTACTGCGGTATCCAATCCTTTTGAATTCTCACCGGGTTGTATGGTTATTTGTCCTGCTGAAACATGAAAATCATTACGTACTATGGGCAAACAATGTTTTAAGGTATTGTTGTCCATTAATATAATAGTCCGCGAAAAGGTTTTACCAGAAAGCCAATCTGTTAATGAATCCATTTATATACAAATATCGCAAAGGTTTTGACATACTGAATATGATTGGCTTAAAGTTAGGTAATAGTATAACTCTTCAAATAACCAAAATGTTGCGAATCACTCATTACCATTCTAATTATTCAAATAATGCGGGTCACTGGCACCTATATCAATATTTTTTCTAATTTTACAATCTTTCATCTTTAGTAATCATTATTAGAAACCATGTCTGAAGAAAAATCAAAAACAACAGAGTTCAAACCCTATATCGCGGCTACCGATTTTATTCCGGAATTCACCCCGAAGGCCATTATTTTAGGTGCCATATTTGGAATCATTTTCGGGGCGGCATCTGTATATCTTGGCCTTAAAGTGGGCCTTACCGTTAGTGCTTCTATACCAATCGCGGTACTTGCCATATCCATTTTCAAAAAACTGGGCAAGGCAACCATCCTCGAAAGCAACATGGTACAGACCATTGGCTCTGCAGGTGAATCTGTGGCTGCTGGTGTAGTTTTTACCATTCCGGCATTGTTGTTTCTATCCGGTGGCATTGATTATTTCCAGTACTTCCAGATTTTTGTCCTCGCATTTTCGGGCGGTATTTTAGGGGTTTTATTTATGGTTCCGCTCCGCAAATCTCTGATTGTAAAAGAGCATGGCAACCTACCCTATCCTGAAGGTACTGCCTGTGCAGATGTGCTTATTGCCGGTGAAAAAGGCGGCAAACTGGCCCAAAAAGTATATTATGGTCTTGGATTGGCCTTTGTCTATAAACTTTTCATGTCTATCATAGGCCTTTGGAAAGATGTACCCACTTTCGTTTTTAAAAGAGGTTCCGTAATTCCTAATGCCAGTATCAGTGGCGAAATAACTCCGGAGTTGCTCGGTGTCGGTTATATCATCGGACCAAAAATTGCAGGAATAATGATGGCGGGCGGTGTTTTATCTTACCTTGTTTTGGTTCCGCTTATTTCAATTATTGCCGGGGATTCTACCCTGGTCATTAAGCCGGGCCTTATTCCTATTTCTCAAATGTCACCGGATGATATAAGGGCATACTATATTAAATATATAGGTGCAGGTGCGGTTACCTTCGGTGGTATAATGACTTTGATAAAAACCTTGCCTACGATAATTTCTGCTTTCAGCGATTCTTTTAAAGACCTGCGAAAAGGCAGTGTAAAAGGTGAAACCAAATCGAGAACTGAAAGAGAATTGCCCATCAGTTATGTATTAATTGGCAGCCTCCTTTTGATTTTATTTATTGCTATTATTCCGCAAATACATCTCCCGATCCTTGCTGCCATTATGGTCGTCGTTTTTGGGTTTTTCTTTGTCACCGTCTCGTCGCGCATTGTAGGGATCATCGGCTCCTCCTCCAACCCGATTTCGGGAATGACGATAGCAACTTTAATGGCAACCTGTTTAATTTTCGTTGGCGTTGGTTGGACGGGCGATGCTTATCAGCCATTTGCATTAATCGTAGGTTCCATCGTGTGTATCGCTTCGGCTAATGCGGGCGCTACATCTCAGGATTTGAAAACGGGTTATATTCTCGGTGCTACGCCCCGAAAACAGCAATTAGGTTTATTAATCGGCGTATTGGCTTCCACCATCGCCATAGGTTTTACGCTCTTACTATTATATAAAACACTGGGTATCGGCACCCCAACCCCGCAGCATCCGAAAGCCCTGGCTGCGCCACAAGCTATATTAATGTCAACGATTATCAAAGGCCTTTTGAGCCATCAACTGCCATGGAGCCTTGTGATAGTAGGCATGGGCGTATCAGCGGTAATGGAGCTTTGCGGCATCAGTTCACTTGCATTTGCTGTGGGCGCTTATTTACCATTCTCCACCACAAGCCCGATCTTTATCGGCGGGCTCGTAAAATGGCTGATCGAGCGCAAATCAAAAAACAAAGCGGACGCAGAATCTGAACTTGGTCCGGGTGCATTATTCAGCAGTGGGTTGATTGCAGGAGGTGCATTGACGGGTATTATTATAGCAGCATTAACCGGGTGGATTATAGCGACAGATGCCAGCGGCAAAGAAATATCCGCCCTATCCAAAATAAACTCCGGTATTGCCGACAATATGGGTGGCATGGGTGATGTGCTTGGTTTGGTGGCATTTGTAGTACTGGCTATTATTCTTTACACATTTGCAAGAATGAAGGTGAAGGAGGCGTGAGCGGATGTGATTTGAAATTTGAAATTTGAAATTTGGGATTGGAATTGAATTCTTGTGCCATTTTGCCTTCCCTAAAACGAAAGTTAACATATAGTTGTACGAAAATTGAGAGACATTACCAACATAATTTTAGATGCCATTTCCAAAAATGTTCTTTGGTCCATAAGTGAATTTTATACTGTTATAGACAAGCTTAAAACCAATGGCTACCAAATATCCTTTTGGGAAGGTGAAGAAAATGTGGCATGTATTTTATCTGGAGATAAGACAATAGGATATTTATGGAAAAAATACCCATTGTTTTTTATAGTATTTATGCACTCAAATGTCGTTCGAGATTTGTTAAAGGATAATAGTTATGTAGTTTTTGTTGATGTTGATAGTTTGGAAAGCATAGAACTTAAATTAGATTATCCTCATTTAAAGGATTATGTTGACTTTTTCGAGGATTATGACCGATTTGCAGCAATGGATTTCTGGTTCAATAACGTTTAGAATTTAAAAGAATAAATTAAAACATAATTTAAAACACATAGTAAGATTATTGAAAATAAATTGTCCTTACAAAGTCTAGACAATTCATAGGGAAATAGAAGTGATTTTCAGGAAAAAAACCTTTCAACTTCTGTATAAATTGAACCAAAATAATGTACCAGTTTTCTCATTAGTCGAAAGGATAATTAACCACACCCTCAAAAATCACAAAATTCAAATCACAAATTTCAAATTTCAACTGATTATACTCCAATCCGTACTATTTGAGTACAAATGGTTTAGCTGATCGACCAGCATTTTATTTTCGGGTTTGGTGAGGGTTGGGTCGTCTTTTAATATTTCCCGGGCGAATTTATTTTTCGCTAAAAACAAGATAATCAATGGATTTCAAGCACAGTCCCTGTTTTCTTTATTTCATCAATAAAGGGATCGCCTTTCTCAAAATAATCTGTAGGAAATGGGTGAGGTTCTATATCATAAAATTTAATGTTGGCAGGTGATAACCTGTTCCAGTCATCAAGTGCCATTCCTGTAAAATTATCAGAAATGAGAGCAAGATCAATATCACTCCATTGGTTTGCTTTATTTTTTGCATAGGAACCGAAAAGTATCACTTTGTTGAAATATATTCCAATTCCATTACAGGCTTTAACGTAATCAGATATATAATTTATAAGAGTTTCTTGCGTAAACATAAGTCAATTTTGTTGATTTTATCAAGATAAGACAATGTCAGTTCTTTGGTAGTTTGCATTTTAACCGTATTTCTATAATCAGGATACCTGCTCGAAAGTTGATATAAATTAAGTTTACCTAAAAAAAGGATATCATCTTCTGATAAACCGGTTTCAATGCCATTCAGGATTTTAATAAGATTGTGGACAAAAGGCGGCGTATTTTCAATATTATTTTTAATCCAAATTGCTTTGCATACCTTTTCGAGATAAAGATGTCCAAAAAAAAGGGAATGCATATATTGACCATCTTTGAAAAGAAAGTTCATCGTATTTCTATCATCTTCAGCGGTTCGCAGCCAATATTGAATATGTTCGTCCTTTGTCATGTAAAATTATAATAGCAACACAAAGCTACATAAATATTGAAACCCCGGTTCAAGGTTAGGAATGTATAGACAATCTCAAAAAGAACCAACATTTCAACTGATTATACTCCAATTCGTACTATTTGAATATAAATGGTTTAGCTGATCGACCAGCATTTTGTTCTCAGGTTTTCAATTTGGCGTACCAAAAATTAAACCTCTAAAATAATAATTCTGGAAGGAAATTTTATTATTTTTGTTATATGATAATGGAAAACAAATTAAATCTTACTGCGGTTTATGTGCCTGCTGAAGAAGGTGGTTTTACAGCATACATTGAAGAAATCAGAGGAGCTGTGAGTGAGGGTGATACCTTTGAGGAAGCCCAGGAAAACCTTTATGATGCATTGCAATTAATTCTTGAAACTGAAAGAGAAGAACGTGAAAAAGAATTAAGTGGCAAGAATGTTGTTCGCAAAACTTTGCGTATTGCAGTATGAATCGAAAAGCCTTTTTAAGACATCTTATAAATGAAGGATGTTTTTTATTAAGAGAAGGAGGTAAACATTCTGTGTATAAAAACCCATTAAATGGTTATATATCAGCAGTCCCCAGACACACCGAATTAAAAAAATTTACTTGCATTTCTATTTGCAGGCAACTGGAAATTAAGGAAATATAAACCAAATATTCCTTTTTTACCAACACCCATCAACTAACAACAAACAACTAACTTATTATACTCCAGTCCGTACTATTTGAGTACAAATGGTTTAGCTGATCGACCAGCATTTTATTTTCGGGTTTGGTGAGGGTTGGGTCGTCTTTTAATATTTCCTGGGCGATATGACGGGCGGCGGCTAAAATGCGTTGATCTGTAATCAGATTTGATATTTTTAAATCGAGCATGCCGCTTTGCTGGGTACCGGCCAGATCGCCCGGGCCACGGAGGCGGAGATCCACTTCTGATATTTCAAAGCCATTATTGGTGCGCACCATGGTTTCCATACGCACTTTGGCATCTTCTGATAACTTATAGCCGGTCATCAATATGCAATAGGACTGGTTGGCGCCACGCCCTACCCTGCCCCTGAGCTGGTGCAATTGCGATAGTCCGAATTTCTCAGCGCTTTCAATTACCATAATAGAAGCATTTGGTACATCAACACCTACTTCAATTACCGTGGTACTTACCAGGATATTTGTTTCTCCTTTTTTAAAGCGTTGCATTTCATATTCTTTATCGGCCGCCGGCATGCGCCCGTGTACAATGCTTACCTGGTATTTTGGTTTGGGAAATTCCCGCTCTATGGCCACATAGCCTTCCATCAGGTTGTTATAGTCCATTGTTTCAGATTCTTCAATCAGCGGATAAACAACATATACCTGCCTGCCCTTTTCAATCTCTTTGCGGATAAAACCAAATACCTCAAGCCTTTTGGTTTCAAATACATGCCGGGTCACAATATCCTTTCTGCCGGGTGGCAATTCGTCAATCACAGATATATCCAAATCGCCATACAGTGTCATCGCCAGTGTTCGCGGAATTGGTGTCGCCGTCATTACCAGGATATGTGGGGGTATGGTGTTTTTGTGCCACATGGTAGAGCGCTGTGCCACGCCAAACCGATGCTGTTCATCTATGATCACAATGCCAAGGTTGGGGAAACTGACCCAATTCTCCAGCAAAGCATGGGTACCGATCACAATGGGCAGGTTGCCTGCTGCCAGGCCTGCTTCAATTTCCCTGCGTACCGATTTTTTAGTGGAGCCGGTCAGTAATTTAACCGGGATATTGAGCGCTTCGGTAAATTTGGTAATGCTGTGATAGTGCTGTGTCGCCAGGATTTCTGTTGGAGCCATCATGCAGGCTTCCATCCCGTTATCTAAGGCGATCAGCATCGCCATTAGGGCGACCACCGTTTTGCCGCTGCCAACATCACCCTGCAAAAGGCGGTTCATCTGTTTGCCTGACCGCACATCATTTCTTATTTCCTTAATTACTTTTTTCTGGGCATTTGTGAGATCAAAAGGCAGATGTTCATTATAAAAGGAATTGACATAATGACCCACTTTCTCAAACACATGCCCTTTGATCTGCTGTTGACGGATGTTATGTTGCCTGAGCAGTTTAAGTTGTACAAATAATAGCTCTTCAAATTTAAGCCGGTTTTCAGCGGCTTTTTGCTGGTCCATCGTAGCCGGGAAATGCATTTCATGCAAGGCTTTAGCCCTGGATACAAGCTTTAGTTGCCTGATGATTTTCTCCGGTAAAACCTCGTGCACATGCTCTCCCAGTTTTTCAAGAAGGGTGCGTTGCAGTTTTACAATACCTTTGCTGTCAAGCGCTTTGGTTTTGAGCCGCTCTGTACTGGGATATACAGGTTGCAAAACTGATTTACCACTAAGGTTCACCTCTTTGGTCACACTTTCAATCTCCGGGTGTACAATATTCAGTTTCCCTTTAAATTCTGAAGGTTTGCCAAATACCAGGAACTCCAGCCCGGGATGGATTATTTTCTGCATCCATTGTATCCCTTTAAACCAGATCAGATCCAGGCTGCCCGTTTCATCGCTAAACTGGGCGATCAATCGTTTGGCAGTGCCTTTGCCAATCAGGCTTACTTTACCAATACGCCCCACCACCTGGCAAAAAGGCATCCGTTCATTCAGGTCCTTGATATTGTGAATGCTGGTCTTATCCACATACCTGAAAGGGAAATGATACAACAAATCTTCATACGTCCTGATGCCCAACTCCTTCTGCAACAACGCCGCCTTCTCCGGCCCGACGCCTTTTAGGAATTCTATGGAAGTGGAGAGAATGGTATCGGTGAGCAAAGTTGTTCGTTGTTAGTTGATCGTTGTTGGTTGATGACCAATAAAACTTGTGCGAAATTAGGGAATTGAGAGGAATGTAAAAGGGGCCATTTTATTGAAATCAATCTGCAAAATAATTGTTATTTTTGTGTTATGGCAAAACTGGTGATAGATACCAATGAGCATCTTAAGGATGAAAAAGCAAGGTTTGAAGCTATTTTCCGAAGTGTGTACACATCCTTTGAAATAGAAGGAATTAAAATACCTATTGAGGAGGCTAAAAAAATAGCAGAAGAGGTGAGAAAAGCAAGAGCCGGATGGGAAAATCAATTTAGATCGGCAGTTCCAGAAATAAAGGAGCCTGAAAACGATCTCCCTTATATTCCCAATGATTTTGATGGCACAGAATGGGCATGGTAAATTTTCTTATCTTTGATTTATAAATAAAGTAATGAGTAACCTTACCTTATATAATCAGATATCCGATCTTCCCAACGATCTCAAAAAGGAGGTCGAAGATTTTGTTGCATTTTTAAAAGCCAGGGCAACAAAACCTAAAAAAGTTAAACAAAGAAAATTTGGATATGCCAAGGGCTTTTTTAAGATTTCTTCAGATTTTGATGAATCGCTTGAGGATTTTAAGGAATATATGTATTCATAAAACCCTTTTGTTCATTTGAGGATAAAGTATTAATACAAAAAGTATTAAATACAATTCAAGAGGTGTTTGCTTTTGAAGAATAGCGTTTGAAAAGATTTCCGGACCACTTTTACCATCAGTACAGGGATTGAATCGGAAAGTTGATCAATTACCTTTCATTTTTTCTAATTCTTGTTTTACTGCTGGAAGCAAATACACATCACCTGCTTCTCCTAATTTATAAAGACCATCTCTTCTTTCGCCTATTTTAACAATAGGGATAATAAATTGCGTAAAAAGTTCCTTCAATTTTGACGCACGGAACTGGTCATCTATTTCATTATCCAAATCTAAAATTCTATTATATTCGTTTGGCGCCCCTCTAAAAACATCACCAGTATCATTTTTTACTAAAAATTTATCCAATTTGTATGTTTTGCCAAAAATACCTTGAATAAAAAATCTGAGCATAATCTGATAATAGTTGCCATAATTAGATTTCTGCAAATCAATTACTATGATACACTCGTTAGTTTGTTTATAGTACCCACCAAATTCAAATCTAAATCCACTTTCAAGTACTATTTCTTTAAACATATTTTTGAATTCCTTTTTCTGCATTAATTATATTTATTCTCAGATTTTATTCACCCCAAACAACCTCCTATACCCCCCAAACCATTTATGTTTATCCAATACCATTGCCAAAAATAGCGCCCAGACAGGTGCGCCGAAAAACAGCATCCGGGCAACTTCTACAGAAAGAATTGCATGGATTATTAAGGCAATAATTAGGCCGATACAGGGCCAGTCAATAAAGCCAAGAACGTTTTTTCGTTCACGCTTGCTTCCAAAAAATCCTGCCAGGATCATGAATGTAAAGGTTCCCATTACCGTAAACATCTCCCCGATGCCGTGAATAGAAAATACGCGCATCAGCGAATAGCCAAAATTATCCGTATGATCAAAGGCATTCATCATACTGGAAGAATAAGCACTACCGGTTTGCTGATCAATCAGGAAGCGCGCTCCAAATACGATGGTACCTGATAAAATGAAATAAATCAATTGTTTCCATTTCGGAATGCAACCCCAGAAAAAGATAATGGGTGCGATAAAAACAAAGGATTCTTTGGCAAATGGGCCGATGAATATGGCAATGATTAAAGCCCGGGGATCTTTGGCTTTGATGCCATACATTGTGATTGCAAGGATTAGTAAATAAAGACTGTCCGTCATTGGCACGCCAATGGTATAGTTTGTCCAACTGCTCGCCAGCACGGCCACCATCCCGATAAAAGATGAAATGGCAGAAGCGCCATATTGTCTGCAGAAATAGAATATAAAAACAGCAGCGATAGCTGTTAATATGCAGTTAATCAGAAAAAAAGAAAGACGGAGCGGCCATTCATCCGCGCTTCGCTGTGGCCAAATTTTGGCATAAACTTTAGAAATAGGCCACGCAACCGCAGCAGCCATAAAGGGCACTATAACCCTGTATCTCCTGGTCACGCTCTGGTCTTTAAAATCCCCTTTCGCAATAGCCATATAGGTCTTTGAATCAATGGCATACCCATAATCGTAATGCAGATAGGTATTATATCCTGAACCTAAAATGATGGAAAAAGCGATAAAAAAGAGTAAAAAGTGAGTGGTAAATGGTGAATGGTAAGAAGTAGGATAGGTATCCTTCATACGTATTGGGTTTTCCTGCATTTCAGTTTTGAAAGTTGAAAGTTAAAAGAAATTCAATTGAAACGACTGAAGAGAACCAATTTTGTTAATTTTGTTTTAATAATAAAAGGTTAAATAAAAGTTTAACCATAAAACTATGAAGCAGGTTACCCTTAATATTCCAGATAAGAAATTCACATTTTTCATGGAATTGATCAAAAATCTAGGCTTTTCAAAAGAAATTGAATTTGTTTCTGAGCCATCCAAAGAACAAATTTTAAGTGATATTCAACAATCTGTTCTTGAAGTAAATCTTATTAAAAAAGGGAAACTTAAAGGAATCCCGGCCAAAGATATTCTGAATGAGCTTTGAAATAATTGCCACCCCTAAATTTAAAACAGAATTAAAGCGGTTGGTTAATAAATTTCCTTCACTTAAAACCGAATATTCTAATTTAATCGATCAATTAAATAATAATCCAAAATTAGGTATTCCAATTGGTCATGATTGTTACAAAATTCGGCTTTCAATCAGGTCTAAAGGAAAAGGAAAATCTGGTGGAGCACGGGTAATTACTTATATTTTTATTGAAGGTGAAATTTTATTCCTTTTGTCCATTTTCGACAAATCAGAACGGGCTAATATTACTGATTCAGAATTAATTAACCTTATTAAGAAAATAGAATAGTTGTTTTTATTTTATAATGCTATTCTCACATTTTTGATCACAACCAGCCAATTGTAGATAATTGATCATTGTTAACTGATCATTGATAATTGTACCTTTGTATCGCAAACCGTTCTATCGCTGCGCTGAAAGGCGGAGAGGAAAGTCCGGGCAACACAGGGCGACGCGCTTTTTAACGAAAAGGATCCCATGGCCATAGGGATACGGAAAGTGCAGCAGAAAATAAACCGCCATCACGCCAAAAGCGTGAAGGTAAGGGTGAAATGGTGAGGTAAGAGCTCACCGGTGCTACTGGTGACAGTGCAGCCTGGTAAACCCCGCGTGTTGAAAGGTCAAATAAACCGGCGATTTCCTGGTGCAAATCAGGATTAAGGCTTGCCCGGCCGAGCCGGAGGGTAGACTGATAGAGGTAACTGGCAACGGTTATCCTGGATTAATGATAGAATTCCTGGTTTTAGGACCGGAAAACAGAACCCGGCTTACAGGTTTGCTTATGGCTTTTTTCAATGATCGATGATCATTGATCAATAAACCCACTGAGGTATCTTCAGTGGGTTTATTTTTATCAACTATTTCTGAAAGTATTCCCAAGAGCTGATAATTCACGAAAGACTGTATTAAGGAGCGGCCTTAGAAAAATTGGCGCCCGAAGACTGTTCAAATGAAGCGTTAAAAACAAAATACAGCCGCGAACAAATGATTATCAATTGATTTAATGGTGAACGGCCTTATTTTGTTTAGCGTAATTTGAGCAGACTTCAGCCTAATTTTTCTAAAGCCTTGATTTTTTCGTTCTTTTTTATCAAGAAAAAAGGACAAAAAAGGAAATATCAAAGTAATAGGCGACATAAAATGCACTAAATTACCTAACTAGCAAGTCTCAGGCGTACAATATTCACCATCTTCTCCAACAATATTTAATGCCGGCTTCTTACCAACATGCTCAGTATAAGCCTGGGTAAGTGCACCTAAAAACGTATCACTTTCCTGTGCCCCGGAAACGGCATATTTATCATCAAATACAAAAAAAGGCACCCCTCTTACACCTATCTGGTACGCATCATAGATGTCTTTTTTTACCTCTTCTGCATACTCATTTGAGTTTAATGATTTCCTGATTTCTTCAGGATCAAGTCCAATGGCAGCGCCGAGTTCGGCAAGGGTTTCATGATCTGAAGTGTTTTTGCCGTCCGTAAAATAGGCTTTAAACAATGCTTCTTCTGCTTCATCCTGCAGCCCTTTTGCTTTTGCCAGATGCGAAAACCGGTGTGCATCAAACGAATTGGCCACAACTGCTTTATCAAAATTGTAAGTCAACCCTACGGTGTTAGCTATTCCGGTCACATAATCATTCATTTCCTTTGCCTTCTCTATGCTTATTCCTTTAGCCTCAGCCAGGTAATCATTAATATTTTTCGATCCGTCTGTTTTTAAATCAGGATTCAGCTGGAAACTTTTCCATTCTATTTCAATATCTTCTTTATGAGGAAACCGGGCCAGCGCTTTTTCAAATTTTCTTTTACCTATACAACAAAACGGGCACATCACATCGCTCCAGATTTCTACTTTCATTTTTTATCTTTAAATTTACTTTTTTAGCCTAATATTCAAACGGCCAAACAGCGAATTTGTCTTTTTGGTTTATTTATTTTAGTATTAAATTATATTAACAAGATTGAATGCATCCCTTTTTAATTATCCCCAATTTTTCCCTAATTTTCCAATCTTTTAATCTTTGAATTTTTTAATTGTAATATGTATTCGACCGACCAAATCCAGGACTTTAAAAAACTGACTGATAAGCTACTTAAGCATATTGATTATAAAACCGATGATCTTTCTGAAGCTGCCCAGGAAGTGAATGATCTCAGGGATGTGATTAATTTCCATGACCACATGTATTATGTGCAGAGTGAATCCATTATTACTGATTTTGAATATGACAGGCTTTTTAAAAGATTAAAAACCATTGAGGATCATTTCCCGACCCTAGCATCTGAAGATTCGCCCACCAATCGAATAGCAAGGGGACTCACCAAAGAATTTCCTACGGTAGAACATATTGTGCCCATGCTATCATTGGACAACTCGTACAATGAGGATGACCTGGTGGATTTTGACCGGAAAGTGAAAGAGTTGACAGGATTAGATGCTATCAATTATACAGTTGAGCCCAAATTTGACGGGGGAAGCATTTCGCTGGTCTATGAAAATGACAGGTTGGTTCGTGGGGCGACTCGAGGCGATGGCATTATGGGAGAGGAAATTACTCCGAATATTAAAGCAATCAAATCAATCCCTCTAAAGGCTAATTTCTCCAAATATGGCATAAAAACCATTGAAATTCGTGGCGAGGTGATCATCCAGAAAGAAAAGTTCAAGAAATACAACGAGGAGAGAACAGCAGAAGGATTATCAACCCTTGCAAACCCAAGAAATGCAGCATCCGGCTCGTTGCGCATGCACGATGCTGCCGAAGTAATGCGTCGAGGCCTGGACGCTATTTTGTACCACATTAGCTATGTTGTTGATGCCAATGACAATGACCTGCTCGGTACCACATTTAAGAAGCGGTCGGAAAATATAAAAATGCTGAACGAAATGGGTTTCAAAACGCCCATAAAAGAGCAAAAGATCCTGGATAATGGGAAAGAAATTGTGGCCTATTGTGAAGAATGGCATCATAAAAGAGATAGTTTCCTTTATGAAATAGACGGAATGGTGATAAAGGTAGATGAATTGGCGCTGGAAGACAAACTGGGTTCCACTTCTCATCATCCGCGCTGGGCCATTGCATATAAATTTCTTGCAAGGCAGGCGCGCACCAAATTGTTAAAAGTAGATTTCCAGGTTGGCCGTGTGGGTGCGATAACCCCGGTTGCCAAACTGGAACCTGTTGCGCTTGGAGGGGTTACTATTTCCTCGGTTTCAATGTTTAATGAGGAGTTTATCAGTTCTAAAGATATCCGGATAGGCGATGAAGTAATGGTAGAGCGAGCTGGCGATGTGATTCCATATATCGCTTCTTCCATCAAAGAATCAAGAAGCGGCCATGAGCATATTATTCATTTCCCGACCCATTGCCCTTCCTGCAATTCTGTGCTAGTAAAAACTGAAGACGAAGCAGCCTGGCGATGTATGAACCTGCAATGCCCGGCCCAGGTTTACGAAAGGCTGGTGCATTTTGTGTCGAAAGATGCCATGGATATTTCAGGATTTGGGAAAGCAATTGTGGAGCGGCTTATGGAAAAAGGATGGTTAAAATCGATCCCGGATGTATTCAGGTTGCCATATGAAGAAATGGCTAAACTGGAAGGATTTGGAGAAAAGTCTGTCGAGAAACTGAAGGATGGCATTGAAAAAGCCAAATCGAAACATCCGTACCGTCTATTATTTGGCTTGGGAATTCGCCACGTTGGAGAAACAACCGCCAAAAACCTGATGGACGTAGTGAATTGCATTGAAGAATTTGAGCAATGGGATCTGGAAAGGATTAATGCACTGTATGATGTAGGCCCAAAGGTTGCCCAAAGCATTTACGACTTTTTCCATACTGAAGAAAGCATGAATCTTTTGATGGAATTAAAGCAAATCGGCCTCCAGACTTGCCGACCTCAAAAATCGGTCACTGAAGGTGAAGGTGTTTTGCACGACAAGATGTTCCTTTTTACAGGCACATTAACTCAATTTACACGTCCAGAAGCCAAGGAACTGGTAGAAGCAGCTGGCGGCAAAGTAGCTAATACACTCAGCAGCAAAGTGGACTACCTTGTAGTAGGTGAAGACGCAGGCAGTAAACTAGAAAAGGCCAAAAAACTACCAGGGATTCACATTATTACCGAAACAGATTTCCTCGAAATGTTAAAACAGTAGAGACGCATTGCATGCGTCTTTTCGTATTTATCTATTATCGCCTTCTACCCATTATCCTTAGTAAAAGCAGGAACAGGTTGATAAAGTCAAGATACAATGTTAATGCACCCATTATAGAAGCTTTATGTTCTATTTCATCACCCGCCTCCGTCACACCAACAGCCATCGCTTTTAGTTTTTGAGTATCATACGCTATCAAGCCTACAAAGACAAGAACACCAAGATAAGTGGTGATCCAATATATCATTTCACTCCCCATAAACATGTTAACAATAGAAGCAATCACAATACCTATCAACGCCATAAGTAGTATTTTGCCAATTTTGGTAAGATCAGTTTTGGTATAATAACCGTACAGGCTCATTACCCCAAAAGTACCGGCAGTAACAAAGAATGTCGAAGCTATTGATTCACCAGTAAACGCACTAAAAATGACACCAAAGGTCAATCCATTCATTACAGCATAGGCTACAAACAAAGCCCTTGCCGTATTGACAGACAGCCTGTTCAGCAGCCAAACCATTCCCATTACCACCAGGAATTCAGCGATCAGAATCAATTTAAAATAGGGCATCAATTGCATCAGCACACTTTCGTTGCTGCTTACATACCAGGCAATAAAGCCGGTAATGCCAAGCGCACCTGTCATCAAGCCATAAACATTTGTTATAAAAGCGTTTTGCTTCGCTATACTTTGGTCTTCACCAAAACTGAGAGAATTATTATCCATTTCTAATTTTCCTTTTTTCGTTTCGAAAGTACTAAAAAATTAATCATAAAGTATGCCATGATTTAATTTTAGCAGATTATATCGAAACGCCAACAATTACTTGGCAGGTTCAGAATTTTGATTTGAAACAAAATTCGAAATAATTTCATAATCCTCAAACCATAAATTTATTTGTAATTTGCACCAAATACCTTTATCCAAAATCATGAATAAAATTATCAGTTTACTTATTTTGTCTATTGCCTTTTTTGCTTGTAACAATTCAAAAAAAGCGAAATCCGCTCAAATTGAATCTATGGGTGATCAACCTGATTCTATGGCACATTATAAGGTCTTAAAAAAGATCAGTATCCCAGGAGACGGTGGCTGGGATTATGCAGCATTTGATACTTTAAATAGGAGATTGTATGTTTCTCATAGTACCAAAGTTGATATTGTTGATGTTGACAAAGAACAGGTAATCGGCAGTATCCTAAATACGCCAGGCGTACACGGTATTGCTTTTGCTTATGAATTAAATAAGGGATACACAAGTAACGGCAAAGACTCATCTGTGACTATTTTTGATCTGAAAACCATGCAGGTTGTTAAAACCGTGAAGGTAACCGGAAGCAACCCCGACTGCATTCTATATGATCCCTTTTCAAAACGTGTTTTTACTTTTAATGGCAAAAGCAATAATGTTACAGCTCTAAATGGCGAAACTGGTGCAATTGAAGGAACAATAATGCTTGATGGCAAGCCTGAATTTGCTTTGAGTAATGGAATTGGCAAACTGTATGTAAACATTGAAGATAAAGATGAAGTAGAATTTATTAATTCAAAAGAACTTAATTTAGGATATAAGATTAAACTTGACTCTGTTCAAGAGCCTTCTTCCATGACCTATGATATTACTTATAGACGAATTATGATTGGCGGAGGCAACAACCTGATGACCATTTTAAATGCTGACAATGGGGCGAAAATCGTCTGCCGGCCAATTGGCGATGGAACAGATGCCGCAGTATTTAATGATGATACAAGAACTTTCTTTTCTTCAAACAGGGATGGCACCCTTTCTGTAATTTACCAGGCATTCAAAGATCATTACAAAAAGTGCGATGATGTGATTACTCAAAAAGGTGCACGTACAATGGCACTTGACCAGAAAAAGGACAGGATATATCTTCCTATTGCAGATTTTGGTCCACCCGCGCCAGCTGAACCAGGCAAAAAAGAACGCCCAAGTATAGTGCCAGGTACATTTGGAGTATTGGTTGTTGGAAGGCAATAGGTTTTATAAAAACCCGATAACCAGAAAATAAGTACCGCCGGCTGCAAGAATAATACTAGCAATCCAGAGTATTTTTCGTCTTGTCAATATCGCAATGGCCGATATAGCAATCGCTATCTGGAATATTGTTACTGACTTTGCAAAAGACACATGCTTTTCCAAATGCTCTTCTGAACTTTGCTGAAAATGAGTCGCATTATGTTTTATGGAGTCTTTCTCTGCGTCATATCGGGCTACTTTTGCTTTATTCTCACCGCTTACTTCTTTGCCGGTGGTTGCCGCAATAATTTTGGCGGTAGAAGCGTTGATTTCAGATTTTATTCCTTTGGCCTGGTAAAGGGCCCACTGGTCGCTCGACTTTATCTGGTCCATCATTGCTTCATTTGAATGATGACCACCCATTAAGCCAGCCAATGCCGCCAATACTGCAATAAATGCAGTAGAAAGGGCTACGAACATGATCCACTTTTCTTTGGATTCTTCAGCGGTTTCATGGATCTTTTCGTGTAGATGTTCCGTAGGTACTTCGAGTTCTTCCATGTGTTTTAAGTTATTGGGTTATTGTGTTATTGTGTTATTAAGTTATTTGGCAGGATCCCTTTTGCATTTCATAAATTAAAAAGCGCACAGGTTACTCATTCCCAATTTTTTAATCTTTTAATTTTTCAATCTTTTAATCAGTTTCTGCTGCTTAATTCCCCCACCCCTATTTTTTTATTTGCCATCCGCGCCGGGTACCATGAGGCAATAAAACCCAAGGCCAGTACCGTAACAAATATAAGAACAAAATCCAATGGCTCAAATGCAACCGGGTAGGCATTCACTACAAAGGTGCTGTTATCACCACCGAGTTTTACAAACCCGAATTTAATCTGCAGCCAGCAAATTAACCCGCCCAGAACCAATCCAATAATAGCGCCAGTCATTGAAAGAATCAAACCTTCAAAAGTTATGATTTGCTGCACCGTTTTTGGTTTGGCACCCATGCTTATCAGTATCGCCATATCCTTGCTTTTTTCAAGCGCCAGCATCAATAAGGCGCCAATGAGGTTAAATGTTGCAATAAGCAGGATAAAGGACAAAACCAGGTACACCGCAATCTTTTCCGTGTGCATCACTTTAAAGAGTGTGGGCTGTTGTTCAAATCGATCAAGCACCTGGAAATCAGGCCCCATAATATGCTTTACCTGGCTTTTAAATTCATCTGTTTTAGTCTTGTCTTTCAGATTCAGTTCTACTGCTGTTATCTTTTTATGTTCATCCAAAAGTTGCCTCGCAAACTGAATAGGCAATATGATATATCGGCTGTCAAAATCCTGTTGGATGGAAAATACGCCTCCATACATTATTTCTTTCCGGGCAAGCGCATTTTCAGGATTGAGAGAAGATACTTCCACCCCTTTTTTAGGAATAAACACCTGGATGGGATGTATTTCATCATGGCCATGGATATCCAGTTTATTGGCAATACCACCGCCGCATAAAGCAAAGTAAGTACTATCCTGGTACAATATATCATCACCTGATACAATCATGGTATCCACACCTGAGAATTTGATGTATTTCGGGTCTATCGCTTTAAATGTACCCAGCGCCTGGTTGTTCCTGTATTTAAAGAGTGCGTTTTCCTCGATCACCGGGGTTATGGCCTTTACATTATTCAGTTTGGCAATAGACTTCATTTTATCAATATCCGGGGCAAAGTACTTTCCGCTTACAGGGATGATTTTAATATCCGAATCAAAACTGCCATAGAGCTTCCCAATAATAACCTCGAATCCATTAAACGCAGACAGGATAATGATCAGCGCCATCGTCCCGAACATAATCCCCAGCATGGATATCAGCGAAATGACATGAATAACATTCGATATCTTCCTCGAAAAGAAATACTTGCGGGCGATGAAGAATGGGAGATTCAATTAAAAATAATTTTGAATTTTGAATTTTGAATTTTGAATCCGCCTTTTACAATCTCCATTATAATGATAAATTTTCAAGTCGAATTAAGTTTCCATCCGTGCAAAACGATCAACTAACAACGATCAACGAATTTTACTTCCACGCATTCACCGTCAATCCCGTTCCCGTTTTATGGTCGCCATTCATATCGAAATAGTTCAGCACAAAACAGAAAGGGTAGGTGACCAGGTAATAAAACGGCAAAATAATCACAAAAGCCATACTCGCATTCAGCATCAGCATCGGGTACTTCATACTCAGTTTCCATGATATTTTACCTGGGGCCCCATAAGCATATCTTGGTTTTATTTTGGTAAAACCCGCGCTTTGCAGTTTAGCGGTTATGTCCTCTTTATTATATCCATCCCTTACATGTTCCCCTATAAACGACTCCTCACCTTCTCCTTTCACGTCTGAGCCACCCTGGTCGCTGGGGGTATTGATAATAAGCATGCCACCAGGTTTTAGGGAAGCATGGAAGTTTTCAAACACCGTTACATCCTCCAATATATGCTCCATCACGTCAACACTGATAATCAGGTCATAAGCAGACGGATTGCGATATTGCACCAGGTCCTCTACTTTAAAGGTGACATTATTCAAACCCACTTTCCCGAAAAACTGCCTGCAATCAGCCAGGTAATCTTCCTTTACATCCACGGCCATAATCTTGTAATTCTTATTCTGCTTGGCCAGGTAATAAGAATACTGCCCGAACCCACAACCCGCATCCAAAATATCCGCGCCATTAGGATGCTCTTTCATCCACCTTTTCAGGTCTTTGTGTACATGCCAGGTCCGCAACAGCAAAAGATCAAGCAGGTTATAAAACAGCTTTCTGAACATGGGCGACATGTTAAAAAAGGCCCCCAGTTTATTTTTAATTGGATCGTATTCCATCTATCTTAGTCTAAATTTCTGAATCAAAGCCGCAAAGTTAAGATAAAAGTCAGTATTGAGTAGTGTGTATTAAGTATTGGGTAATGAGGAACGGAATCAAAAAAGCGCGTCATTGCGGCAAGCCTGCGAGGAACGAGAAGACGCAAGCCGCAATCCCCTTAAGTCAACGTGCCTCATCTTCCCAAAGCGCACCCTTCCTGTTGACTGATTGCTGTTGACTGCTCACTGAACTTCTTACGCCTTCAAAACTTACAATTTTCCATTGCTAGCAATGAAAATTCAAAAACGCATCTTCTTAACTAGTTAATATTAAAATGATTGCCCGTAACTCATTGACAAGTATCAATAGTGATCAATAGAAAAGCAATCCCATTTGCTCCAATCGCTGTTTTGTTCGTGCAAGTTTTTAAAATCTGCCTGCTAATTCTTACAGATTCAAATTTGCAATTTCTGAATTTGATTTATTTATCCAAAAAAATATTTTTTTAAAAAACAAGTTAAAATGTTGTTTTATAAATAATTAAGTTAAAATTTCACACAAAATAACAGGCCATAACAGGGGGATAACAGAACTGAAAAACAGAAACAAAAACAGGCAAATTACAGATAGTAACAGAATATGATATTTTTTCTGTTGCCATTGGCATGTCGAAAATAATATAATAACCCAAGAAATAAAGAGCAATTTGAACCCGGCTTAAGACCAGTTTCTAAATGGTATATATAACAAAGCGAAAATCGTTGCGTACTTTTTTTGATGAAAAATGTTAAGGATTTGAAGGTCAAATAAATATTTTTGAAAAAAGTTGCCTACAACATATAAGTAGAAGAATTTAAAGAAACAAACTTGAAACTACCTTAATACATTTATATTTCCGGAATAATAATGAAAATTACCAAATTGGTCTGTTACTGTTAGCATAAATAGATATACACCATCAATTACCGGTTGCCCTTTAAAACTACCATCCCAGTTTTTTCGTGTATCAATAGATTCAAAAAGCAATTCACCCCAACGGTTGTAAATGGTATAATGATAGTTGATAAATCCTAAACCCTTAATTAAAAATTCATCATTTATGCCATCGCTATTCGGGCTAAAAGTATTCGGGATATAGATATTGATGTATTTGCTGAAAATATGGATATGCCCAAATGTAGTATCACTACATCCCTGGCTATTGGCAGCAATCAGGGTTATCCTATAAGTGCCCGTGTCAGTATATAAATGTGTAGGGTTTGTGGCAGGGTTTGAACTGCTGCTATCCCCAAAAGACCAGGCGTAGCTGGTCGCGTATTTAGATAGGTTCCAGAACCGGAACAAAGTGTCCTGTACGTACGGTTTTCTGTTAAGAATACTGAAATCAGGAACAGGCTTCGGCAGCACATCTATAAAAACACTGTCATTGGCAGGCATAGGGGTGCAGTTGTCATTAAGGATTACCTTATGCCAGCCTGATTTATACAATTTTGTGATTAATAATTTGCCACTTGCATTGTCATAAGGCCACGTAAAAGAATAATGCAGGCTATCGCCACCTGTAGCTTTTGCTAAAATTAAAACAGTACTTCCATAGCAAACAGGGATTTGAAAGCCTGCCATTTTTACCATCGTTTTGGCACGAACGTTAATAAAAACGCTGTCTTTTGCAGTTTGAACCGAACAGTTATCATTAAGAATGACCTGATGCCACCCAGAAGTGTATATTTTTCTTGTTAATGTAGCTCCAGTCATAGAATCATCTGGCCAACTAAATGAATAATGGATGCTATCGCCACCACTGCCTTTAGCCACAAGTTTCATTGAAGTACCATAGCAAACAAGTGGTTGGGGAACTATAATTTTTACAATTGGCTTTGCCAAAACACTAATATAAACACTGTCTTTTGCTGGTAGGGCAGAGCAATTGTCATTTAAAACAACAGTATGCCATCCACTTGCATATAACATTTTATTTAAGGTAGTCCCATTTACAGAATCATGAGTCCAGCTAAATGAATAATGCAGGCTATCTCCCCCTTTACCTTTTGCTATAATTTTTATTTGGGTGCCATAGCAAACCGGGGAAGATGGGCTTAAAAGGCTAATATTTAGTTTGGGTTTTACGGTGAGCAATACTTTGGAAGAATCTAGACAGCCATGCCAGTCATGTATGTAAAGTGTATAAAGTTGCGTATTTGGCAGGGCGGCTTTAGGTTTGGCTATTGTATCACTGCTCAGATATTTGGCCGGGGTCCACAAATAAGTGGTACCACCTGCCCCTTGCATTGTATAAGTTTGGTTATAGCATAGGGTAGTATCGGGGCCAGCAACAGCTTTGGGATAAGGATAGGCTTTAAGTGTTGCAGTTGAACTGTCATTGAAAGGGAAAGAGTCAACCTGTCCATTTGGTTTGGACGACCATGCCTTTATTACCTGTGTGCCCGGTTGAAAATTATACTTGCCTATGGAGATGCTTGCATCGCTTAACGATGAAATAGCACCTGACCAACTATAAGTAGGTTGCGCTATGCCGTTTACAGCCCAATGTATATTGATAAAGTTAAGCTCCTGATTCCCAAAATTTTTAAGACGTATGTTTACAGGTTGAAAGCCCGGACAAGAACTATCTGATGGTGATAAAATGGCTGTTACTCCGGCATCGTTATGATAGGGGAAGTTGAATTTTGCTAGAAAAGCATCGTCAAAGCCACCGGCAAAAGAATCCTGAAAAGAACCCACCGTAGCTATATTTTTATCACTGTTTGTATAGCCCGTTATATAAATATTGCCCATCAAATCAGCGCATACAGCACTTCCATATTCATCAAAACTACCCCCGAAATAAGTTGCCCAATACATACTTCCTGCCCCACTGAATTTAGCTAGGAAAGCATCACCATCATACGTTCCACCATTATAGGTTTTCTTATAGGCATCGAGTGTGGCTATGCCATTGGTGCTTAAGGTATAGCCAGTTATATACATATTCCCAAGTGCATCTGAGCAAATTCCACGTGCATGGTCAGCTAAACTGCCTCCATAATAAGTGCACCATAGCAGGTTGCCTATATCATTGAATTTAGCTAAAAAAGCATCGCCATTGCCACCACCATACAAGGGTTGATAGGCACCAGGTGTGGCTAAATTAGAACTGTTGGTTGATCCTGTAATATATACACTTCCCTGGCCATCGGTTGCCATAGCATAGGTTAGGTCATCAGCCCCATTTCCGTGGTAATATGTGGCCCATAATATATTTCCATTACCTTTGAATTTTGCAATGAAAGAGCTTCCATTTATTACGGATGTAGATGTTTGAAAGGCACCCGTGGTAGCAATATTTGTTGTGCTGTTTGTATTGCCTGATATATACACGTTGCCAGAAGCATCAGTGCTTGCTCCCCAGGCAATATCGTCCCCTATTCCTCCAAAATAAGTAGCCCAATATAAGTTACCTGCACTGCTGAACTTAGCCAGGAAAGCATCAAAGCCACCACCATAGGATGTCTGATACGCCGCTACAGTTGCCAGACCTCCAGTACTTTGCGTTAGTCCTGTAATATACACATTGCCAAGGCCATCCATACAAATAGCCGAACCCACTGTTTGGTTTTCACCACCGTAATAGGTAGCCCAGACCATACTGCCCAAGCTATTGAATTTAGCGAGGAATGCTTTTCTTGATGCCGGATTAAATGTTTGATATGCACCACTTGTGGCCAAACCGTTGCTTCCAGCCTCTCCTGTTACATATATATTTCCTGTAATATCTTCGCTTATGCCATACGCAACCTCGGTAAGCTTACCGCCATAGTATGTTGCCCACATTCGGTTGCCGGCACTATTAAACTTTGCCAAAAAAGCGTCTTGCTGCCCTCCTGAAAATGATTGGAAAGACCCCGAACTTGCCATGCCACTGGTACTGGATGTATAGCCTGTTATATAAACATTTCCTAAAGCATCTGTTGATACCCCATTTGATTCGTCATTCGCATTGCCACCCTGGTACGTTGCCCAAATTAAGGTAGGGTCTATCACCAACACTTTCCTATTATTATATTTGCCAATCTTAAAACAAACACCTTTATTTTGCAAAATAAAATAGGATTCGGTAATAGATGAACCGTTATAAGTAATAGGGGCAGATTCGGTCATTTTACCAATTGGGAAGGTGTATTCAATTCCTGCATTTTGTGATTTTTTAATTCTTCCTAATCCATTCCATCGTAATTGAATATCATTTGGATTTCCACCTGGTTTGACCTCAAATTCATATTTCATACCTCCTTCTTTGGCTTTTAAAACCATGTCAATATGAGGATATATTTCTTTGTAAATAATGGTTTTGTAGGTATGGACATTTGTTATGCCATGATTTGTATCACCTGTAGTGTAATAATTCTCGAAATATTCTTGTTGGTCTCTAGCAGTTATTTGAGCATTTGGATTGGAATGCAGTAGAATTAACTCAACACGATTGACAGAGATTTTGATAATTTTTGATATTTCATGGTTATTGGTGGGCATCAAAGACGTTCCCGTAGCTTCAGAAATATCTTTTTTTTTTTCAGATTCGATCTTTTTGAAGACAAAACTGATTTTATTAGGGCTGCAAAAAATATTTGCACCACCTTCATGGCTGTAAAATTTAACGTCCGTTATAAATTTACCATTCTCACCTATAAGCTGTCCTTTATTTTCCACAAAACTCCATTCTTTGTGGTTGATCAATTGTTTAGCATCAGGTTTGACTGCAAACACAATGTTTGAAACCAATATAAAAAATAATGAAAATAGGATTATTTGGATTTTCATTTATTTGAACAAATCTATAATCAAAAATATGCAAATAATTTGATACTTCGCATGAATAGAATTTTGATAATTTTATTTCACCCGGTTCAGAAGATCATTCTACCAAAGAAAAATCTTTGAAATCCTTCAATCTTTTAATTTCATCAATTTTTCAATTAATTCCGGCACCCCTTCTCCAGCTTTCTTTTCAATTTTAGCTTTATTAGTGACGTATAGACATCCTGAACATAAATGTATCATTTTTGTGTAAATTTGAATTGTGATAACAAAAGAGCAACATATTCAATATTGGATTGAGCGGGCTGATGATGACTGGAAAGCCGTTAATACTTTGCTTATTGGGGGAAATTATCTACAGGCTTTATTTTTCGCGGACCTCGTGATAGAGAAAATTTGTAAAGCAATCTGGATTCTTCATAATGAAAGCAACGTGCCTCCAAAGACTCACAATTTGATTTATATCCTCTCACAAACAAAGATTTCTGTGCCTGATAATATCAATGAATTCCTTTTGAACCTTAACAGGTTTCAATTAGAAGGACGGTATCCTGAATATATAAATCAGATGCACAAAGTATGTGATAACCAATTTACAAGTTCAATGATCCTTAAAACAAACGAAATAAGGCTATGGCTAATCGGGAAACTGCAATAAACACCGCAAAATTATTTGTAAAAGATTGCCGTGCGGCCGGGTTAAGTTTTTACAAAGTCCTGCTGTTTGGCTCAGGTGCAAAAGGAAACATGCATAAAGATTCAGATATAGACCTATTGCTTGTTTCGGATAAATTTGGTGACAATATTTTTGAAAACCTCAAGCTGTATTCAAAAATCAATATCAAATATCCTATTATAGAAACACACCCGTATCCAAAAAGTGTTTATATGGAGGGGAATGATTTTATAACAGAAATAAGCAACGGAAGTATCGAGATCGTCTAAAGGTGAATACAATCATTTTCGGTCTGAATCAGAATTCCAGGAATGAAAAAATTTTCAGAATCGGACCATTCTACCGACAATCCTTTAATTTTTTAATTCCATCAATTTCGCCACCAGCTCCGGCACCCCCTCCCCTGCTTTCTTCTCAATTTTTACCAGGTTATTGATATGTAGTTCGGAAGGGATTTTTGGGTCAATGATATATTTAGGAATATAAAAAGGCACAAAATTTACCAGTCCGGCTGCAGGATAAACGGCCATAGATGTGCCGATTACGATCAAAATATCCGCTTCAGAAACTTTATGCATGGCCTTTTCCATCATCGGCACTTCTTCCCCAAACCATACCACATGCGGGCGGAGTTGGGAGCCGCGCTCGCATGTATCGCCAAGGTTAATATCCTTATCACCAAGTTCATATAGTATATCATCGTTGGTACTGCTTCGGGCTTTCATGATTTCGCCATGAAGGTGGATGATATTTTTAGACCCGGCCCGCTCATGCAGGTCATCTATATTCTGTGTAATGATCACCACATTGTATTTCTTTTCAAGCTCCTTCAGGGCATAATGTGCGGCATTCGGCTTTACCTCACGCACGTTTTTCCGGCGTGCATTATAAAATTCCAGTACCAGTTCCTTATTCCTGTTCCATCCGCCGGGTGTGGCAACTTCATTAATATCATATCCTTCCCAAAGGCCGCCTGCATCTCTGAATGTTGAAATGCCGCTTTCCGCACTAATACCGGCACCGGTGAGAATGACTATTTTTTGTTTCATTTAATTTCGTTGATCGTTGGACGTTTATCGTTGATCGTTTTTGTATTTTATTCTTCACACAATATATGTTTTTTTCCTTTTGTGGTAGCTAAATTATACAAGAATCTCAAAATATCATTCCCAGTACCATATTCGGCAACGAACGGATAATTATATTTTGATTTTCCATAAAAGCAAAGTTAAAAGTTAAAGAACGTTTTTTTTAATTCTATATTTTTGTATTTATTAATTAGACCGGAGCTATGCACACAGTATCTTATATTCGTTTTGTTAAAGACGAAATGTTGATAGCAATTGATAGCAAAGAATTTAAAATAAACCTTTTAGAAGTTTCTCCAAAACTTTTAAGTGCAACTGATATTCAGCGAAATGATTATGAAATTTCACCCGGGGGCTACGGTATTCATTGGCGCCTACTCGATGAGGACCTTTCTATTAATGGGTTGATCAGGGATGCAAAGGAGGGATAAGGAACACACCCCTACCCCTCTCAAGAGGGGAATCTGGAAACAGCTATCGCGTCAGCCAACCTTTAACTTTTAACCTGCAACCTTCAACTTCCCCCAACGATCAACGTTTTAACGCTTTTATAGAATACATCAACGGCAACTTATTCCCCATAGCTTTGAAGCGCCACTGGCCAGTTTTGCCCTGTTCCATGTCTTTGAAAACGTTATAAGAAGAGTATGGAAATTCGTGCATAAATTCTATCTGCAGGCCACTGTCAATCAGGGCCATAATGATTTCGCTCATGCTATGGTTCCAGCCATATTCAATGGCTACATCTTCATGACTGCGATTGGCATAGCTGCCCTGCACTTCTTCTTTAATAGGGCCGGTATTGAAATAACTATGCTGCACATCGAAATTGGTAGTATCAAACATCCATAGTACCGAGTGAAAATCAATCATATAAAATGATCCACCGGGTTTCAGGTAATGGGTAATGATCTCGGCCCAGCGGGTAAGGTCAGGCAACCAGCCTACCGTACCATAAGAAGTAAAGACCATATCAAAATGCCTGTGCAGGTGGTCTTTAAGATCATATACATTTGAGCTGATAAATTGGGTATCCGTTTTTAGTTCTTCAGCCAGGCGCCTTCCTTCTTCGATAGCTTCTTCCGAAAAATCAACCCCAACGGCCCGGGCACCCATCCTCGATAAAGAAATGGTATCCATGCCGAAATGACATTGGAGATGCAAAACACTTTTGCCATCTACCTCCCCAATCTCCTTTAATTCAGCAGCATTCAGCGAAGTTTTGCCCGCCTTAAAACCCTTTACATTATAGAATTTGGAATTTTTATGGCTTTCCACCCGTTCATC
>Ga0206925_1030_pt1 | contig 31462 bp, 27 predicted proteins | sample Alteio_BWOrgHeat_62_FD_152944 | JGI IMG/M metagenome (GOLD analysis project Ga0206925, IMG submission 152944) | Enriched cells from forest soil in Barre Woods Harvard Forest LTER site, Petersham, Massachusetts, United States -... | ecosystem: Environmental > Terrestrial > Soil > Temperate forest >...
CTCGTCCAAATGATCCACCCGGGTTCCGCAGTTGGTGGTAACGATGCTCAACTCCTTGGGGTCAGCCTCGAGCAGCTTGGGTACGAAGGTGCAGCCTTTGGCCTCCAGATGCCGCAAGACCTTGACCTCCGTGTCAAAGCGTTTTTGAGCGTCGGGCCCGTGGTAAGCCTTAAAGACCCGCCCGTCGTAACTCAGGCGGACGGTTGACCTCAGGGTATCTTTGACCTTTTCCATGGGTGGCAGCTTGGGGTGGGGGGTGGACTGCGCAGTGGTCAATATCGCGCATTTTGCTCTGTTTGGAAAGGCGCAACGCTCCGCCCAGGGCCACATCCGAGGAGAAACAAGCAGGTTTATGCCCAAATCTGCCCTGAAACCGCCCTTTACATCCAGCCCGCCCTGCGAGAACCGGCTGGAAACCGTCCTGCTCGTCCGCTCCTAAATATATTTATCAGGGGGAAGCATAATTTTTTTGCTAAAATGGCATCCAATTTGCTAATTCTCTTGCTCCTAGTCATGCCAATGCCTGAAAAAGCGGGCTGATTTGGCGAACCAACCTAGGAAACACACATCCCATTACACCCATGGCGAAATATAAACTGGAATACATCTGGCTCGACGGCTACGAGCCCGTCGCGAATCTTCGCGGCAAGACACAAATGAAGGAATTCGCGAGCTTCCCCAAGCTGGAAGAGCTCCCCATGTGGGGCTTTGACGGCAGCTCCACCCGGCAGGCCGAAGGCCGCAGTTCCGACTGCATGCTCAAGCCCGTGGCCGTTTTCCCGGACTCGACGAAGAAAAACGGCGTGCTCGTCATGTGCGAAGTCATGATGCCCGACATGAAGACTCCGCACCCCTCCAATTCCCGCGCCACCATCCTGGACGACCCGGGTGCCTGGTTTGGCTTTGAGCAGGAATATTTCCTCTATAAAGACGGTGTGCCGTTGGGCTTTCCCCCCGGTGGCGGTTTCCCGCCTCCCCAGGGTGAGTACTACACGGGCGTCGGCTACAAGAACGTTGGCGACGTCGCCCGCGAGATTGTAGACACACACCTCGACCTCTGTCTGGACGCCGGCATCAACCACGAAGGCATCAACGCCGAAGTGGCCAAGGGCCAGTGGGAATTCCAAATCTTCGGCAAGGGCTCCAAGAGCGCGGCCGACCAGATGTGGATGGCCCGCTACATCCTCATGCGCCTGTGCGAAAAGTACAAGGTGGACGTCGTCTGGCATTGCAAGCCCCTCGGCAAGGATGTCGACTGGAACGGCTCCGGCATGCACTCGAACTTCTCGACCACGTACATGCGTGAAAAGGGCGGCAAGGAATACTTCGAGGCCCTCATGGCGGCGTTCGACAAGTACAAGAACGAGCACATCGCCGTCTATGGCCCGGACAATCACCTGCGCCTGACCGGTCTGCACGAGACGCAGTCCATCGACAAGTTCAACTACGGCATTGCGAATCGTGGCGCCTCGGTGCGCGTCCCGCACAGCTTTGTCAACAACGGCTACAAAGGCTATCTCGAGGATCGTCGTCCGAACTCCCAAGGGGACCCCTATAAGATCGCCAGCCGCATCCTGCAGACGATTGCGACCGTCCCGACGAAGTAAGCCTCAAAAACTTACCTCCCCAGCGGCGATTTACCGAACCGCATTTGGCATCCTTAAAGATGCTGAAGGCGGTTCGTTTGTTTATTTGGCTAATTCTTCTGCGCGGTGCAAGGCGTTCTCGCTAATGGTTCCGTTGCCCATGGCATCCCAGAGGGCGTTCAGTAAAACGTCCCAGCCGGTTTCTTTCTCGCATTCGTCAAAATCTACAAGATTCGAGGCCATCAACATAAAACGCGCCCACTTTTGAAGGTCTTTGGGCTGGTCGTGATATTTCACAAGGCCATTGGCCACATCCGAAACACGTAATTTTACTGCCTTTAAATATGGCATCCTCATAATTCGGGCGTCATCCACAAAATCGAATTCAACCCCCAGTAGTTTTAAATCGGTACATGGACGCTCCCCGCGCACAACTTGATAAATTATCTCGTCATTTTTGTCCATTGGTGCTTGCTGCAGGAGCTGGGGTTGCGGGAGGGTTTGGGATCGTTGCTTTACCTTGCCATTACTTCATTGTAGTGTTGTCTGTAGATTCGGGCTTAACGAAGAATGCCGGACAAGCTGTACGCAATTCCACTTCGCGCTCATCGCTCAAAAAAAGAATGTCAAGAAATTGACTTCGACCAAACAGTGTTGCGAAAATACGGCCGATTTTTTCGGCGAGACCGGGGTCTTTCCCAAATTTTGACTTCAAGCAGAGTGCTACGCTTAATGTCTCACCGTTTTGAATCCTGCATAAATAAGCCCGCTCCACGCTTTGATCGCGGATAAAAAAGTCCGTTAATTTCGTTTTTAGCAATGTCTCCGAAGGCCCTACTTGCTCACCCAAAAAACGAATGACGACAACCTTCACGTCTCCCGGGACATAAGGCTTAGGTATTCTCAGTGGGTTATTCATTTTACAAAAGTGCTAGAGATTGTCATGCCGGTTTCTGGATTCAATAAAACCTTGTAGCCATTCCACGTATGTGCAACTAGCTCGTTATCCGACCAACCGACGCACACATAGAAGTCATGTTCGTCGGCGGGATATTTTGCGCGCCAAACAATCTTGCAGACAGAGGTAAGTCGAAGAAGGTTTTCAAAATATTGGGTAGGTCTTGCTGAATAATCTAATAACACGACACAGTCATCTGAAGCGGGTATTAGTTGAACGGCAGACACCGGACAGCCATCAACCATGCCCCGGAAAATGATCTCATCGCTGTCTAAAGAAATGACGAGTTCCCCAGCTGCTATTGAGTATTTCATTGTGTCGCTGGCAATGGCTGTGGTTTCCCATACGCCGAAGATGGAATATTGTCTATCAATTTCACCTGCTGCCCGCCGCCAGGCTGATTGAAATTAGCCGCAGCAGTTCCCGATTGAACTCTTGTCCCCTTTGGCACTTTGACTTCCGAAATATACTGAGCGGTATTGCCTGTGGGAAGGGCTAACTGCGCCTTAGCTTGCTCTGCTGAAGTCGGTTTAATTGGCGTAAGCCATGCTCCCTGCTGCTGTGCATCGCCACCCCAAACTCGATACATGGTTTCTGTGTCTTTTGTGACACTGCTAGTAGTTGCGCCAGCCCAAGGATTAACCTCTTTAGATACCGTCAGCAGTGCTACAGCAGAATCTGCTTTTGCCGAAGCCCCTGGTGCGGCATGCGCAGCATCGCTCACAAGAGAGTTAGTGGCAGCAACTTCACTCAGTTCTCTTTCTGTGTTAGTGGCCACCGTGCTTGCACCCGATTCCGGTGTTACGCCACCCGTCAGAGTGGTAAGCGGTACCGAAGTAGCAAGGTTAGTTGTATTTTTGATAGTGTTTTGTACGACCTGCTTTTCCAAGGCAGATGATGTAGCCACCGCATTTGGGTTATGATCAACCGTACTGCGCATTGCGCCAACCTGCCATGCATCGGCTTGGGCCTGTTTCAGTGCTTGTAATGACTCCCGCGGCACTTCCATGCTATCATAAACCGCATGAAAGGGTGCCCTGACCCAGTCGCCTGCGGTCCATGAGCCATTCGGCCATGGCCAGGCATCGGAAAGTCCCATGGGATCAAATTTCGTCCACGGGTTCTGGCTCACATAGGTGTACGGATTAGGCCCGGCGGCCTGGCCCATAGGGTCGCGGGACATCCAGGTATCGGTTGTCAGGTCGAGGTAGGCCCAACAGGGGGAGGCCAGCATCACCCAACCAATTAACCAAAACAGGATATTTCGGAAGATTTTCATTTGGGTGAAGGGGTTAAAGGTCGTGGCCGCCACATTTTGGTTGTGGGAATCAATTCGATGTACTTTCTCTGCCATAATTGGCGCATGGGTTCATTTTTCAAACCTTTGCTCTAAAAAGCTTAATTTTAGAATTGTCTCGAATGCTGATCCTTCCGAAATCAACATCTAACATAATATTTCGACACTTGCAGTGAGCATTGCCCCTAGGCATTGAAGGGACTGTTTCATTGCAAGTGAGACATTCATAAAAAAGATCGCTGCCTATAGGATAACCTTCCTCTGGATTTAGCGTGAGATATTCGCGATTAAAATTGTCGGCGGGCATAGTTTTATGGATTTGGATTTACTGGCTTTAAATTTCCATCACTTACATGATCCTGAATTGTTTTTGGACTTGTATCAAATTGCAATCCACCACCTTTTAATTTTACTGTGATTATGCACGAGTTCGTTCGTCCCAATCGTGTGGTTTTCCTCGTTGAATGGCGGTCTTAAATTGTAAAAGTAATTTTGGAATGCCTGCATATACTTTCCGAAGAGTCTCTTCATTAACCAGTACTGGATCATCAGAGAATCTTGCCTCCATATAACCTATGCCGCAATCGCTCCAAATTATATGGATGTAAATTTGAAATTCTCCTGATGATGATTTATCAATAATAATCTCGAATTCAACCAAATCTGGCAACTCATGTGGAGCATCCTTAATCAATGCGGACAAGCAAGTAGTGAATGATCCCTCTGGTCGGTAGAAACTGAATATTACATTAGGAAAGTCGTGTACCAGTTGAGTTTTTGACTCCTCCAGGAGCGTATCGACTTTATTTCTGAATTTTTGGATTAAAAATTGCATAATTAAATTTCTATGTATCTTGCCTTGGGATCACGCGGCGCCGAAGGCTGAGATGGTGACGTTGGTGGCTGAGGAGAACTAGCCGGCGCTGAACTTTCACCACTGCCACCTGGGTTTTTATATGTTACACCAGTTGCGGCAGACCTAACATCCGAAGTATATGGATGGGGGGTAGTATTTGCGTTTGGTCGGGATTGAGCCCATTCTTCCAGTTCCTGCTGTGTTTTTGGCCTGATCGACACATGCCCATCAGGTGTTTCTATAACGTCAAATTTCGATCTATCGATTTTATTCAAGTCAATTCCCTGAGCTGTGGATCCCGTATTTGGTGCAGCTCGATTAGGATCTCTAAAGGTAGATAGCCCACGCTTATCACTGTCAGGATCAGTATCTTTATCTGGTCGAGGAGTAAAGGTTTGATTTGTTTGACCGCCACCTCGCCAGACAATGTTTTGCTTGTTCTTGTCGTCTTGGGAAGAACCTGACGGCTTGGCCCCACTTGACTGTTGTTGTGGGCTGGTTACAGGAACCGGGGCTGGTGGAATTTTAAAATCCGCCATCCTTGGAGGATTTGGTGCCTGTGGTGTTGGTGCTGGATCTTCTATCGGCGGAGGCGCAAACCTCGGCTGGAAAGTTCTCGGTGCGGTATATTCTTCTGCGCCTCCTAGTTTCAAAAAATCAAACCAAGGTATTACCTCTTGCAATCCGTTAGGATCGAACTTGGTCCACGGATTCTGGCTCACATAGGTGTACGGATTAGGCCCAGCGGCCTGACCCATCGGGTCGCGGGTCATCCAAGTGTTCGTTGTCAGGTCGAGGTAGGCCCAACAGGGGGAGGCCAGCATCACCCAACCAATTAACCAAAACAGGATATTTCGGAGTATTTTCATGGGGTTTCGGGTTTTAAGGGTCGTGGCCGCCACATTTTGGTTGTCGGAGTCAGTTGCACGCACTTTTCAAGCAGTGGGTTCAGGTCTTTTTGAGGTACATGGTGCAAGCCGAGGAAATAAATACGCGTCTCCAGACAATCAGCCAGTGCCTGCGCTGGCGTCATGGACTGAAGATAGCCTTCCGCTGCAATCGCCTCATCAGTGAGGCCCCCATGGGCGTCGCGGTACTTCTCATCGGGGTTGGTGCCTAGGCCACCCAGCCGGGTCGTTTCAATGTTGAATCGCTCCGATCCATCGTCCCATCGGACAAACGCATGGGTTGGGGTGTGCACGAGCTTTACTGGATAGCCCAAGCGGTTACAGAGCGCCACCACGACGATGGGTAGTGACGCGCAGGTGCCGCACCGACGAGGGCCCAGGATTTCGTGGATGGAGATGGTGTCGATTTTGGCAAAAAAGCTGGCATTCGGCTCACTATTAGGGTGGCGGGCATCATAAGTAACCCCCAAGTCGTCACCCAGCGTGCTCATCAGCATCATCATGCGGAACTGGTTTTCACTGTTGGCAAATTTAGCTGTGTTGCGAGTGTATTGATAATGATAGACTTCCGTCTGCTGCCGGATTTTCGCCGCCCAATCGTCCAAGGTGGCTAGGCATTGGGGAATATCTATCTCGTCTGAGTCGGGCAGCCCTTGCATGCAGAGCAGGTTCATCCGTGCGATGTCTACCTGCCCCAAATCTTTGGTTGGAATGGCTAACAGATCTTCGAAAGTGGTCGGTTGCTTGAAGGAGGTTGTAGCGGCAACTGCCGGGCTTGATATTGCAGCATCTTTGGCCTGGTTAGTTTGATTCGCGAATAATCTGAAGCCCAGAAACAACGCAATAGCCAAACCGGCTGCCCTCAGCCACCAACGCCGATAAACACCGGGGCCATTAGGCTTTGGGGGCAACACCTTCTTTGCCTTTTTGCGCTTCATGGCCAATCAACCATTGCAATGGTTTTGTAATCATAAAAATCATTAGTTTTTATCTGAGCCAGCAATTTAAAACCGTTAGGGTGTTCTACTCATCCTTGTTACGGCTACATGGGCGATGAATAGCTCTGTAATGTCAAAGCATCATCATTTTGCCTTATGGCTCGACCCTTCCGCATTTGTTAACTTACATAGCAACTGAGATAAATAAGCCACTGACCGACCCCATGTGTAGTAAATCTAAAAAAGTTTTCTGCGGATTGGTTTTGTTGGCCATCCTCTTTGCCAACTGGAGCAACTTGCACGGTTGCTGGAAAGAACTGACCTATAAGCCGCAGACGCGGACTTACTACATCGCGGCGGAAGATGTCACCTGGGATTACGCGCCGACGGGCAAGACCCAGCCCGATGGCGGCAAGCTGCCACTGCCCTGGGGCGCGCAGACGAAATACCAAAAAGTGCGCTACATCGGCTACACCGACGACACTTTCACGACCAAAACTCCGCAGCCCGCGTGGCTGGGCATCCTGGGGCCGATTATCCGCGGGGTGCCGGGTGACACCATCAAGGTTGTCTTCTACAACAAATCGAACAAGCCCTACAGCATCCATCCCCACGGCGTTAAATACGACAAGGACAACGAAGGCGCGGCGATGGACATGGCCAGCGGCGGCATCGGGATGGCGTTGATGGATATGCCCATGGGCGACACGGGCAAGGGCTCCTCCATCCACCCCGGCGAAAAATACACTTACACCTGGACGGTGCGCGACGACGCGGCGCCGACGGCGGCGGAAGGCGGCTCCAAAGTCTGGCTCTACCACTCGCACGTCAATTCCGTGCAGGATGTTTACGACGGACTCGTCGGGCCGATTATCATCACGTCACGCCGCCATGCCAATGCCGATGCCACGCCCGACGATGCCGCGCAGGAATTTGTCGCGCTCTTTATGATTTTCGACGAATCGCAGCCGGGCATGTCCGACGACGAACACGAAGCCGCGCAAAAGCACTGCATCAATGGCAATTTTTTCGGCAACCTGCCGGGCTTGACTATGAAAAAGGGCCAAACTGTCCGCTGGCACGTGGTGGATTTGGGCAATGAAGCCGACGTGCACACGCCGCACTGGCACGGCAACGTGGTAAAAGAGCGCGGTTACGCCACCGATGTTTTGGAATTGCTCCCCGGCAGCATGCACACGGTGGACATGGTGCCGGACAATCCCGGCAGTTGGATGTTTCACTGCCACGTGACGGATCACATCCGCGGCGGCATGACGGCGACGTACACGGTGACGGAATAATACTTCGTTGGCATCAAGATTGAATGTCGGCGACGCTTCAAAATGGCGACGCTTTCAGAAAAATTCCACCGGTGACGATTGTGTAGTTCAGGCGACGAATGTGTCGGTGAATAGTCGAACGCATGGCGGTTGTGACGCACTGACGGAGCTTGCGTAACGTTTTGGAAACCAGGTTGCACTGCGCTTGCGCCCTGACATTTCTCTGACAAGTTGGCGGTGTTTTGCCGCGTTCGTTAGTTCACCGATTATTTTTCCACATAATTTTTTTAAAACTTCAGCCATCTCTTATTATGAAAATGCCGCGCGTTCTCTTCTCCGTTTTACTCGCTTCCGTTTGCGCCATCGGATTTGCTCCGGTCGCACGAGCTCAGGCTATCATTACTCAATGGAATTTTACGAGTGCGGCCGGAGCAGGGGATAATTCCCCTGCGCCCACCTTTGGCGCCGGGACGGCCAGCATGCTCGGGATGACCAACAGTTACACGTACACCAATGCCACCGGCAATCTGGCGGCGGAAGGCGTGGGCGCGGTGGCCTCCGGCGACGTCCTTAGCACGTCCGGCGTGGCCAATACGTCCGAGACTGAATTTCTCTGGCGGGTGCGCGGCATCAAGGGCTCCGGCGACACCGGCTCCGCCAACAACGGCTGGAACTTGTCCGCGCCGGAATACTCGCAGGGGGCGGAATTCGATGTCAGCACCGTCGGCAAACAAAATATCAATGTGAGCTTCGACTGGTATAGCACCACTCAAGGCGTTCGCACCCTGCAAGAGCAGTACACGTTGAATGGCTCCTCGTGGATCAATATCGGATCGCCGCTGGAGGCGGTGTCGAACGACTATTTTGCCACGTCGAGTCCAACCACCTCGATTAATTTTTCATCCATTTCCGGGGCCAACAACGACGCCAGCTTTGGCATCCGTCTGGTCTCGGCTTTCGACCCCGGAGCCACGGGCGGCCTGACTTACACCGCGGCATCATCCACGAATGGCAATTTGACCACTTACAACAACAATTCCGGCAACTGGCGCTTCGGCAACATCACTTTCGAGGGCTCAGCCATCGCGGTGCCAGAGCCGGGCACGACCGGAATGTTTACGGGGGTGGTTGCCCTGCTCGCTGGCTGGCTGGCCGCGACACGTAAGCGGAAGTCGAATGAAGGCGAGACGGCTCCGTCATCGCCGGTTCAGTGAACGGCCACATTTTTGGCTATATTTTCCGCCGCAAACTTTTGGCGCGTCGCACCCATACGCGGTCGCGCTTGCGTTGGAAGACCGGCGCATAAAGGTCGTCATCCAGCACTTCTTTTACCTCGGTCGCGGCGAGGTCGCGCTGGCCTTTGGCAAAATAAAGTTCAGCGAGCTGCACTTTCGCCCGCGCGTACGAATGGGCGGCGGTGACTTGCTTCCACAAATCAATCGAGGCATCCGTTTCCTTGAGGGCAGACAGTGTTTCCGCTAGCGCCATCATGGAGTAGCCATATTCGTGCTTGGGGTTTTCCTCCACTACAGCGTTGAGCAACGGGCGTGCCTCGGCGGGGCGATTGAGGCGCAGGAGACATTGGCCCAGGTGCGCCCGGGTGTTGATGTCGTTCGGCTCGCGCTCCAGTGCTGCACGGTAGCATTTTTCCGCTTCGCTCAATTTGCCCTTTTGGAAATAAATGTCCCCCAGCTGGTAGTGGTGATGCGCCTTGTCGAGGTGGTGGATTTGTGCCTGCAGTTCCTTGATGCGTCGGCGGTCATGCGCGCCCGGGAATTCGAATCCCTGCGTGGCGGACGGTGCGGCGCGATAGACCAGGAAAAAATAAATGAAAGTGGTCACGATCCAGCCAATGGCGATAAATACCGCCCAAATCCATTCCCGACGGCGAATGGCGTCCACCAACATCCAAATCTGGAAGAGGGTGAGCACCAGGGCAATCGGCGAATGCAGCAGGAACCGCAGGGATTCGAAGCTCAGGGGAATGTCGCCGAACATGGTCAGGGCAAAAAAATGGAGAACACCCGGGAAGGCAACGCCGCATTTTTGCTGCCTGACCAGGGGTGGGGTAAGTACTGATATTTTTTTCATGTTTAGTGACGGGCTTTTCGGTTATGATTCGTTTAAGAATGAAACGCATTTCACTGCCACTCGCCAATGTGGGGTATTCAAGCATCCTGCTGGCGGCGGTGGGATTTTTTTGCCCATCCTCACGCCTCCACGCCCAGACTGCGGTGGCCCCGGTCATCACCCTGGCCCAGGGCGACGCCCTCGAGGATAAAATCAAGACGCAGGACGCATTGGACGTTTACTTGCAATTGGAAAAAGATGGGCGCAAGGATGCTGCCTTGCTTTACCGGATTGCCCGGGAGTACGCCGAGCTGATGCCGGATACGAAAATCAAAAAGGAAAAGCTGCGGCTGGGTGAAATCGCGCTCGATTATGCCAAGCGAGCCGTGGTGGCCGACGGGACTGACGGCAATTCCTATCTATGCCGGGCCATTTGTTATGGCCGGTTGGCTCCGTTAATGGACAATCGCACAGAGCTGGAATACTCGCGCTTGATTAGGGACGATGCCGAAGCCGCCTTGCGCCTCGACCCCAAGCTCGACGATGCCGACTACATCCTGGGGGCCTGGAATTTTGAAATGTCGAATATCGGGGTGGTGTTGCGCGAACTGGCCAAGCTGGTTTATGGCAAGCTCCCGGAGTCCTCGAACGAAAAAGCGATTGAATATTTGCAAAAAGGCATTGCGCTGGCCCCCGAGCGCGTGTGCCACCACATCGAGTTAGGCCGGGTCTATGCCGCCATGGGCAAAAAGGATCTGGCCCGGGAGGAAATCCAGAAAGGTTTGGCGCTGCCGATTGTTGAAAGAGACGATGAGGAAATGAAGCAGCATGGGCGTGACACGCTAAAGACGCTGACGGCCAAGCCGGTGGTCATCATTACTCACCGGTAGCCGGGGGCGGATAATGCCACTCTCGGGGTGTCCATTCCAACTTGACTACCTGGCCAGAGCGTGCCGAAATTAACATTCGTCTTCACCCCCTATTTATCCCCATGAATAAACTCCGTTGCCTCCTGGTTTTTGTTGCCACTTTCCTCGCCGGTTCCTTCCCGTTGGCCGCCCAGACGGCGGCTCCAGCAGATACTGCGGCCACCACCGTACCGGTTCCGGCTGATCCTGCCGCTCGCCTGAGCCCGCATGAGACCATCAGCATGCGCGTCGGCAGGTCATTGGTAACCATCACCTACGGACGCCCCTTGTCAAAAAAAGTTGGAACTTCCGAGGTGCGCAAAATTTGGGGCGAACTGGTTCCCTGGGGCAAGGTTTGGCGCATGGGTTCCGACGAGGCCACCACCTTAATTACCCAAGTGCCACTGGTCATTGGCGGAACTGATGTCCCCGCCGGCGCTTACACGCTGTGCATGTTTCCCGACGAAAAAGGCACGACCAAACTGATTATCAACAAGCAAATCGGCCAGTGGGGCATCCCCTACACGCCGGCCATCCAGGCCAACGAACTGGCCCGCGTGGACATGAAAAAGGACACGCTTAACACCCAAATTGACGAATTTACCATCGCTTTGGTACCGGATCCAGCAACCAGTGGTGGCATCATCAAGGCTTTCTGGGAAACCACGCAGTATTCGGTGGGCTTTACCGTTAAGAAGTAACTTGCGCGAAACCTTTCGCCATGTGCCGAGGCCATTTATTTGTCCGCCTTGCGTTCGTCGGCGTTGCGCTGGCGTCTGGATTAACCCTTGGCCTGCGCGGTCAACCCGCGCCCGCCAATGGTACGCCACCGCCGACGGGGATTGAAATCCTGCAAGACTTGCGCAGCTTCCGTGAGCTGGGCACGGTGCTCTATATCGCCGCGCATCCCGACGATGAGAACAACCAGTTTCTCGCCTATCTGGCGCATGGCCGCTACTACCGCACGGCCTACCTGTCGCTCAATCGCGGCGACGGCGGGCAAAATGAACTTGGCCCGGAATTTGGCGAGGAGCTGGGTGTTATTCGTACACAGGAATCACTCGCGGCCCGGCGGGTGGATGGCGCGCGGCAGTTTTTTTCCCGCGCCTTTGACTTTGGTTATTCGAAAAGTCCGGAGGAAACCCTGCGCATTTGGGATCACCAGCAGGTGTTGGCCGATACCGTGCGCATCATCCGCGAATTTCGGCCCGACGTCCTTATCACGCGTTTTTCGCCGCCGCCCAGCAATACGCATGGCCACCATACCGCCTCCACCATCATCGCGCAGGAGGCCTTCAAAATCTCCGGCGACCCCAAAGCCTTCCCGGAACAAATCGCCGAGGGACTGACGCCGTGGCAGCCCAAACGCATTTTTTTTAATGGAGGCGGTGGGGCCAACACTATTCGCGTTAACGACGGCGGTACCGATCCCGTTTCCGGCGAATCATTTTCCTCCATCGCGGGTCGCGCCCGGTCCAATCACAAGACGCAGGGATTTGGCAACTTTGCCGGCGGCGGCCCCGGTGGGCCGCGGAGCGAAACACTGCAATTGCTCGATGGCGACCCGGCGGCGACTGATCTCATGGACGGCGTGGATACGACTTGGGCCCGCTACCCGAACGGCGCGGACATTGGCAAGCTCACCGACAACCTCATCGCGCAATTCAAGCAGGACGACCCCGCGGCCAGTGTGCCCGCATTGTTGGTGATTCGAACCAAGCTGGTGACGTTGCCGAAAGATCCGGTGGTGGATGAAAAGCGCGCTCAGTTCGACCGCATTTTGCAGAATTGCCTCGGCCTCACGGTGGAAACCACCATCCCCAATGCAGAAGTGGTGCCGGGGGAACAAATGAAATTACATTCCACTGCGCTGGTGCGCACGTCCACTCCTGTTAAATGGCTGGGCACGCGCTACCCCGGCATGGTCGAGCAGCTTCCAGCCGCAGATGTGGTGGATTTGAAAACGAATCAACCGTTGAGCAAGGACGCGACTCAAATTCTTTCATTCAACACGCCCTTGGCCATGCCCTATTGGCTGCGCGCCGACCACACTCCCGGCATGGCCACGGTGAATGATGACTCGCTTATTGGCCGGCCCGAAAGCCCACCTCCCTATTTAGTCGAGCAGGTTTTTAATGTTGGGGGTCAGGAATTGGACATTGCCGATGTGCCGGTGCAAATTTCGACTGACGCAACCCGGGGCGAAACGCGCCGTCGCCTGGATGTCATTGCCCCGGTTGCCATCAGCTTTGCCAACGAGGTGCAGTTGTTCGCGCCGGGCGCCAGTAAATCAGTGGAAGTGGACCTTACCGCTTTTCGCCCGGTTAGTAATGGCACCGCTCAACTGGATGTACCCACCGGCTGGAAAGTCAGCCCGCTTTCGCAGCCGTTTCAACTGGCGAAAATTGGTGACAAAACAAAACTCACTTTTACCATCACCGCTCCGGCGCAACTGACTTCTGCGAACATCACCGCGAGTGTGGACATTAATGCCGCGCATTACGCCAACGAACGCATCGTCATCAGTTACCCGCATATTCCGGTGCAGTTACTGCAACCGCTGGCGCGCTTCAAGGCTGTGGCGCTCGACCTTGCCATTCGGGGCAAAAAAGTCGGCTACCTGCCTGGCGCCGGCGACAGTATTGCCGCAGCACTTGAGCAAATGGGCTATGCCGTCACCCAACTCTCCGGCGCGGACTTGACCCCGGAAAAACTGAAGGGACTGGACGCGGTGGTCATCGGCGTGCGCGCATTTAATGAGCGTGCGGATCTCGCGGATAATCTGCCGGGCCTCTGGGCTTATGTGGAACAAGGCGGCACGGTCATCGCGCAATACAATCGCCCAACCGGGTTGCGCACGAATCAACTCGGCCCGTACAACCTTTCCATCGCCGGTCAGGCTCCGCCGCTACGTGTGACGGATGAAAACGCGCCGGTGCAATTCCTGGTGCCGGAACATCCTGCTTTGACCAAGCCGAACAAAATAACATCAGCGGATTTCGACGGCTGGGTACAGGAACGCGGCGCGTATTTCCCAAGTTCATGGGACGATCAGCACTATGCGGCGTTGTTGGCTATGAGTGACCCCGGCGAAACCCAGCCCAGCAGCAGCTTACTCGTGGCGAAATACGGCCAGGGCTATTACGTTTACACGTCGCTCGGATTCTTCCGGCAGTTGCCTGGTGGGGTGCCGGGGGCCTACCGGTTGTTTGCGAATCTCGTTTCGCTCGGCAAATGAAATCGGTTCCCCCTGACGACGAAACCGGTCTGCCGGGCTTGCGCTCTTGGGCGTCCGTTTACTGGTTCGTGACCACCGTGTTTGTCGTGGTGGTGGGATTGCTCGCCATGCTGACTGGAATGTATTCGTGAACACGCTCGACTACGTCGTCCTGTTTTGCCTATTGCTCGGCATCGCTGCGTATGGGACCTGGCGCACGCGCGGCCCGCGCGATCTGCGCGGCTACCTGAAAGGCGACGGCCAAACGCGCTGGTTTGTCATTGGCCTTTCCGTGATGGCCACGCAGGCCAGCGCCACCACCTTTCTTTCCATTCCCGGGCAGGGCTACATGGACGGCCTGGGTTTTGTACAAAATTATTTTGGCGCACCGTTTGCGTTGATCATCATCGCGGCGGTCTTTTTGCCACTCTACCGAAAACTCAACGTGTACACCGCGTATGAGTTTCTGGGCCGCCGTTTTGATGGCAAGACGCGCCTGCTCGGCGCGGCGCTCTTCCTGCTCCAGCGGGGAATTGGCGCGGGCCTGACCATTTACGCCCCGGCCATCGTGCTTTCCACGGTTTTTGGCTGGCAGCTGGACCTCACGATCATTTGCAGTGGCTTGGTTGTGGTCGTTTACACGGTTTCCGGCGGCAGTGAAGCCGTGACCTTGACGCAAAAATATCAGTTGGGCGTTATTTTTGCCGGCATGGCTGCGGCCTTTTTTATTTTGCTGGCCAAGTTGCCATCGGGTCTGGCGTTTTCAGACGTGTTGGCGATCGCGGGTGGCTTTCATAAACTTCAGGCCGTCAATTTTTCCACGAACGTGCACGAACGGTACACGGTCTGGTCGGGGCTGTTTGGGGGCATGTTTCTCGCGCTGTCCTATTTTGGCACCGACCAGTCGCAGGTGCAGCGCTACATCTCGGGCGCGTCGCTGCGCGAAAGCCGCCTGGGGCTGATGTTTAATGCCGTCTGCAAAATCCCAATGCAGTTTTTCATTCTCCTGCTCGGGGTGTTGATTTTTGTTTTTTACCAATTTGAGCAGCCGCCGGTGCTGTTCAACCAAGTCGCCTGGCAATCGCTGACGCGGCATGTGCCCGCGGATAAAATTCAATCTCTCGAAGCCCGCTTTACGGTGGCGCACGCCGAAGAAAAACATCAGTTGGAGGTTTGGCTGGACGCGCGCAAATCGGACGATGCGTCAGCTGCCGCGGCGGCTTTTGCCGCCGCCAGCACCGCCCATGCTGCGGACGAAAGTGTGCGGCAGGAAGCAACCCAGACCCTGCAATCGGCCGCTCCGCAAACTTCTGCCAACGAAAACGACTACGTGTTTATCACGTTCATTCTGCATTATCTCCCGCACGGCGTTATTGGTTTGCTGGTGGCCGCTTTTTTCGCCGCCGCGTTGTCCTCCAAGGCCGGGGAACTGAATGCGCTGGGTTCCGCCACCACGGTGGATTTTTACCGCCATATTTTTAAAGCGGAGGGCACGGACGCGCATTATGTGGCGGCCTCGCGCTGGTTCACCGCATTTTGGGGGGTGACGGCCATCCTGGTCGCCCTCTTTGCCAATTTGTCGGAAAATCTCATCCAGGCAGCCAATATCCTCGGCTCGGTTTTTTATGGCGCACCCTTGGGCCTGTTTCTCATCGCCTTTTTTCTGAAATGGATTTCCGGCTCGGCGGCCTTTTGGGGCACCCTTGCGGCCCAGGTTCTGGTGCTCGCCCTTTATTTTCTGCTGCCAAAGGACTACATTTCCTACCTTTGGTATAATCTCATCGGTTCGGTGGTCTGTGTCTTGTTGGCCGCCGCCATTCAGGCTATGATTGGTCCCCGGAGCCCGGAAGCCGCCCCTACTGTCACCCCATGAGTGCCCCCGTCATCTGTTTTGGCCAGCAACCGTGCGGTTTTTTCCCCAAGCGGTTTCTCGTCGCCAAAATCTTTACCGCGCGCCGGTTGCAACAGGAACTTGGCGGCGAAATTGTCTTTTTCTACCACGACAGCGACCACGACCCACGCGAGACGACGACCATCCTGCGTTATATTCGTACCGGCGAAGCGATGCGCCTGAATTTCACCTTTGCCAACAAAATCCAGCGCAAGTGGTCTCCTTTGTATCTTAAAAAAGTCCTGCCTGACTGGCAGGCCAACACCGCCCGCCAGTTGCCTGCCTATGTGGACAAACATTGGGCGGCGGTGTTTAAAAATATCGCTGCGACCAACGTCGCCGATTTTTGTCTCGAGATGTATTGCGCCATGGGTCTGCTCGAAGGCGTGCGGGTGGTGCGCTCGAGCGACCCCGCTGTGCGTCGGATGGCCTGTGATGTGCCGGAATTTTTTGTGGATATTCCCTTTGTGGGTGAAACCGTGCGGGCGCGAGCGACGGCAGGCGCGTTCAAACTTCATGAGGGCGGGGATTGCCATATGACGTTGCCGCTGGTTGACTTCACCAAGGAGCAGGTCAGCCCCGCGCGCGACACCCGCCTGCGGTGGATGCAGTCCGTCGTTCACTGCACTCACTACATTGCCGGGCTGGGCGAGCAGGCCTACCTGTGCCGCGACGACGCCCCTGAAATTACCTTTATCAACCGTGACGAAATTGACCGCCATGACGAAGCCTACACCGAAATCCTTGTGTAAACCCGTGCCATTGCTGGTTTTTGGCGCCCATCCCGATGACATCGAATTCGGCTGCGGCGGCATCATCGCCGGCGAAACCAAGGCCGGCCGCGCCGCGCATTTCGTGGTTTGCTCCCGTGGCGAAGCTGGTACCAACGGCACCCCGCAACAACGCGTGGCTGAAGCCGAGAAGGCGGCGAAAATTTTGGGTGCCACACTTGAATTTCTGGAACTGGACGGCGATGCGCATTTGGAAATCCGTGTGGCCCATGCCCTCAAACTCGCCGCCATCATCCGCCGCTTGCGTCCCAGTGTGGTGCTTGCGCCGACCGTCGAGTTGAACCAGCATCCCGACCATTGGCGGCTGGGCCAGTTGGTGCGCGATGCCACCCGCCTCGCGCGTTACGGCGGTTTGAAGGAATTAAAAAAATTCCCTTCGCACAAAGTCACCAACCTTTTCTTCTACGCTGTGTCGCCCGACGCCGAACCTTCCGGCGCACCACCGGTATTGGTTGATATCTCCGCGCCCGAAATCATCAAGGCCTGGACGGGCTCGATGGAGGCCCATGCCTCGCAAATGAAAACCCGCAACTATGCGGAATTTCAACTTGCCCGCGCCAAAGTTCACGGCATGCGCGCCGGTGTAAAATATGCGCAGGCGCTGTTTCCGAATGACTCGCTAGTGTTTGAATCACTTGCGCCGCTTGTCTAAGTATTTTCAGTGGTTCGATCATGTCTACAACTCGTCCCCTCAAAATTGGCATTACCTGCTACCCGTCGGTCGGCGGGAGCGGTGTGCTGGCGTCGGCCTTGGGGGAGGAGCTGGCCGCGCGCGGCCACGAGATTCATTTCATCAGTTACGAGCGCCCGTTTCGCATTCCGAAGGATTTACCGCGGCTCCAATTCCATCCGGTCGTCATCAATGACTATGGGCTCTTCAAGTATCCCGACTACACGCTGCCGCTCTCGGTGAAAATGGCCGAAGTTACCCGTGACTACGGCCTGGACATTCTGCACGTGCACTACGCGGTGCCGCACGCCACTGCCGCCATTCTTGCGCGTGATATGCTGCCACCGGAGCAAAAGCCCCGCGTGGTCACCACGCTTCATGGCACGGACACCACGCTCCTCGGGCGCGATGCCGGTTATGGCCCGGCCATCCGCCACGCGCTGGAATGCTCGGATGCGATTACGACCGTTTCTGTATTTTTGGAAAAAGAAACGCGGAGATTGCTGGGTGTCGAGCGCCCCATCGAAGTCATCCACAACTTTTTTGAACCCAAGACCCCGAAGCGTTCACGCGAAGAAGTACGCCGCGAACTCGGTTTCAAGGGCGAGGCGATGATTCTGCACGCCTCCAACCTTCGTCCGCTCAAACGTATTGATCTCTTGCTCGAAGCGGCCGCGCGCATCCGCCCGCCTGAGTCATTCAAGTTAGTAATACTGGCCGGGGCGGATTTTGCACCGTTTCAAAGTGAAGTCGCCCGACTTGGACTAGCGGATAGGGTCGTCGTGCGCGAACGCGTGACGGACATCGAAGACTACCTCCAAGCGGCTGACTTGGGTCTTTTCACGTCCGAAACGGAAAGTTTTTGCCTGAGCATCCTGGAAGCGATGTGTTTTGGCTGTCCCAGCGTAGCAACGGCGGTGGGCGGAATTCCTGAGGTCACAATTTCGGGTGAAACCGGCCTGCTTGTACCCTTTGGTGATGCCGATGCCCTGGCTCGCGCGGTGGAATCGCTCTTGCAAAATCCCGCCCGCCGCGCCGCAATGGGCCAAGCCGCCCGGGAGCGCGCACGCAAGAAGTTTTCTGCGGCTGCGATTGTTCCGCTCTATGAGAATTTATATCAAAGTGTTTGCGCAATCACCTAGCTGGGCGTGATTGTTTACGGTACCAGATTCGGCACCGGCTGGGTCACTCCGGCATAACTTTGCGGCAATGTCGTATCCAGGCCGTCCTTGTAATCCACAGCGTGAGAATCAATCGTCACGGTCGCGGACGTCAGGCCGTCCCGCGTGGCTTTGACCGTAATGGTTCCCGGAGTCAGGGTCGAACGGACGGCCACGCGGTTGATGCCGCATTCCGTGTCGAGATAGAGGTTGTTGGTCGTGTCCAGTTTGTCGCTGCAAAAACCACCGCGCCAAACCAGGGGGCCATCCACCGCAAAGTCCACGCGCGCTTCATCCGTGGGGCAACGATTGCCGTCGGCATCCACGACCTCGAAGTCAATCAGGGCGACATCGCTGCCGTCAGCTTCCAAGCCCTTCGGGCCGGTATGAACCGTCAGCTTGATGCTCTTGGGTGCGCCTGCCGTCTTGATTTCCTGCGAGGCAACAACTTTGCCGTCTTTGGTTGCCACGGCCTTGATGGAGCCGGGCGCAAAGGTGATGTCCGGGAAAGCATAAATATATCCCGAGTCCCCCATGTCATTGCCGTTAAAGGGATCGGTAAAGCGCGACGGACCTTTGTCCACACCGACCGATTTTCCGTTCACAAACAATTCCACCGAATCACACAGGCTCGCCGCGACGTAAATGGTTTTCTTGGTGTCGGCGGGATAGGTCCAGTGCCCGATGATGTGCAAGTCCGGCGTATTGCTCTGCATCACGCGGGTGACGTAATAAATTTCTTTCGGCAGACGGACACCGTCCACTTTGCCGCTCACGCGCAACACTTCGCTGCCGTCCTGGCGGCCATCGGCATCCGAGTCAGAAAAATAAATCGAACCGTAGGCCGACCACTTCGAGTGTGCCGGATCCGGATTGTCAATGCGGTTGCGAACGTAGGCGGTGTAACGCACGCTCCCGGCGAGGGCAAAGGTCTCCGAATTCCAATGATAAGTATCCTGGCCGGCGCTGGGATCGCGCGCGACGGGGCCGCCTTTGGGCTTAAAGCCGAAATGGGGCGGGGAGAAATCATCCCAAATGCCGCGGGCGGCCTCGTCGCGGAAGTCTTCAGTTTCGATGAGCGGCGCTTTGTCGCGGCGTTCGACGCTGTAGCCGCGGAAAATTTGACCGGGTTGCGTGATGGCATCCGTTTGACGATCCTGACCAATCATCACGCCGTAAAATTCCGAATCGGGAGTGAGGGCTTGGTTGGCGGGGGCCGTGTCATTGTCGCGGGTGCCCATGACGCGTCCACCATTGGAGTCCAGCTCCTTGCGCAGGGCGACCATTTGTTGCATGCCCGGAACGGTGGTAATGGTGTTGCCTGCTTCCCAAAAGAGAATGCTCGGATTATTGCGATAAAGGATCATCGCGTCGCGCATGACTTGCAGGCGTTGGTCCCACTGCACGCCTTCGACGAGGGCTTTCTCCTTGTCGCCGGCGGGGCAGACAATGGCGATGCCATATTTGTCGCAAGCTTCCACATCCGCGCGCTCGGGCGAAACGTGCATCCAGCGTATGTAATTGCTGTTGCTGGCGCGGACCTGGGCGATGGTGAAGTCGTGCATCCAGTCCGGATACGCGCCGCCGAGGCCCGGCCAGTCGTTGGCTGAGCGCTGGGAATAGCCCGTCAGCCACACAAAGCGGTCGTTGAGCCATACGCCGCCCGTGCCGGCGCCGCCTTTAAACTCGGCCTTGCGAAAGCCGGTATGTGTTTTTACGACGTCCGCGATTTTACCATTCACGGACAAGATGGAATACACATCATAAAGGTAGGGGTCGGTCGTGTCCCAAAAGTGGGCGTTGGCGAGGGGGCCGTTGGCGGTGAACATTTCCGTCTGACCGCCGACGAGGTCGGAGGTATTGCCATCGAGTTTGGCGCGGACGACCCCATCGGCATCCACCACCACCGCCGAGAGCGTGATGGAGGCATAATCGCTGTTTTCATTGCGCACTTGGGCCTCGACGTTGATGTCGGCCTTCTTGCCTTTAATGTCGTAGTTTTGTCCATAGACGTACACGCCGGTGGTCTGCAGATTTTCCAAAAGCGGCAGGGTTTGGTAAACCTTCCCGGTCACCACGAGCGTGGCATCGCGGTTCAGGCCGCCAAAGTCCGGATTGAAATCCTTGGCATTCCACAAGAACGCGGTGTTGGTGGCTTGTTCGCGGTAGGCTGTCCGATTGTCCACTTGCACCGCCAGCACGTTGTCCTCTCCGCCAAATTTGGCAAATTTCGTGATGTCCAGACCATAGGCGGATACGCCATTTTCATACAGGCCGATGGACTGGCCGTTGAGGAAAAAATGACCGGCTTGGCGCAGCCCGTCGAATACGAGGAAAACTTTTTGTCCTTCAGTGCTGGCCGGCAATTTAAAATGCTTGCGGTACCAGCCGATGCCGAATTTCTCGTTCTGGTCACCACCGCCATGGCTGATGTATTTGCGATAGGAGTCCGTTTCATTCCATGTGTGGGGCAGGCTGACACTCGTCCAGGCTGAATCATCAAAGCCGGGCTGGTCGGCCCCGGCGACATCTTCAAAGATGAATTTCCAGCCGGGGTTGAAATTATACGTCACCCGCGGGGTGGCGGGGGCGGCGAATTTGGAGCCGACGGCCAAAGGGTCAACGGCCACCGTTTTGGCGGTGGGTTTGGCCGGTGTAGTTGTGGTCGGGGTCGTGGTTGGACTCGGGGCGGCCGGGGCCGCTGCTTCTGGTGTTTTCTCTTTGGAACAGGCCGAGAAAAGAATGGCGAGGCTGGTGGTGAAAATAGTCAAAGGCCGGGCCAAGCACTTTATCGAGTCATTTCGAAAGCAGGGGAGGTTCATGGGGTAGGATAGTGGTGGTGGGGGAAGTTACCGGCGCAAGGGTGTGATTCGAGTGAAAACAAACAAGCTAAGCAAAGCGGGGCTTGCGCACAAGAGCCTTGTTGCGTAAAGAAGGACATTTTAACGCAACCACCCGATGGCGACCAATCGTTCCAGCATTTCCAAATCCAAAGTTTCGCGACGGATCGCGCTGGCCTTTCCCTATGGCCGCGCATTTGTGGAGAAAGTGGTTGAGGGCATTTTGGCCTACGCCCGCCGTCAGGCGGACTGGCAAATCATGCGCTTTCCCGAGCGGCTGAGTCCTTCCCTCGACTGGCTGCAAGGCTGGCAGGGTGACGGCGCGTTTGTCATTCTTTCCACGCCGGAAGACGCCCGCATCGCCGGCACGCTGCCGTTTCCAGTAGTCAACATCACCGCTTATTTTGCGGAACCGGGTGTGGCCACCGTCACCGCAGACCACCGGGAAATCGGCCGGGTGGCCGCGCGGCATTTGTTGGACCGCCGGTTCAAAAAATTTGGTTACTACGGGTCAAAGGATTTGCATTTCAGTGAATTGCGCCGTGATGGGTTTGTGGAAGTTATTAAAGAGCACGGCGGGAACTGCGCGGTGTTGGAAGTTTCCTCCATTGTGGCTAGTGGACGGATGTGGCTGCGCCAGCAAATGCAATTGGAAAAATGGCTGCGCTCGCTCCAGCCGCCCGTGGCCATCATGGCCAGCACCGACTTGCGGGCTGATATGCTACTGCAGACCTGCCGTCGCCTGGGTTTGCGGGTGCCTGATCACATCGCCGTCATCGGCGTGGACAACGACCCGGTGATTGTCAGTCACGCGCAACCCCCGCTTAGCAGTGTGGCCCGCGACGACCAGCAGGCCGGCGAACTGGCGGCGTCTTTGTTGGACAAATTAATGGCCGGCCAGCGCAACCAGCGGCAGGTGTTGTTTGTGCCGCCGACCGGGGTGGTCGCCCGCCAATCTTCCGAAACCATGGCGGTGGATGACCCGGAATTGGCGGGCTTGGTGCAATATATCCGTAAACATATTGCGGAAAATTTTGGGGTTGAACGTTTGTTGCCGTTGGCGTCGTGCTCCCGGCGAAGCCTGGAAAATCGTTTCCGCACGCATTTGGGCGCATCTCCAGCAGAAATCATTCAACGCTTGCGGGTGGACGAGGCCCGCCGGTTGATTGAAGCCAATGGCAAAATGCCGCTGGCCAATGTGGCGGCGGCGTGCGGCTTTAGCGATGTGCGGCACCTGCGGCTGGTCTTTCGCCGACGCCAGCGTCAATCGGCGGCGGAATATCGCCGCCTCATCAAGACCCGGGGGTAGTAGGTCGGGCTACTTGGCTACGGACATTTCCGGCTCAAGTGGCGTGAGCTTGATATTGCGCATTTCATAGGAGTAGCCCTCGAGCTGAAAACCGATGTAGCCCGAGCTGGGCACGCACTTGGTCACTTTGTTCTGGGTGATGCCGTTGACGATGCATTCTATACTGTCACCGCGCACGATGATGTCGCCGATATTCCATTCGCCCATGGGTTTCTCACTGGAATCTTTCTGGCGGCTCGCGGTCTTGCCGGCGGGTGCTTCGGCGCAGGCGGCGGCGGACATGGAGATGATGTCACCCGCATGGGTGTTCTTGGTCTGGTATTGGAAGCTCACCGGCCAACTACCCGGCTGTTGGAGAGGCCCTGGCGAAATGTTCAGGAGCGCGCCGCTGTTCGTGTTGGCATTGGTATTGGTCCAGCGCCATTCAAAATGCAGTTGGTAGTTCTCGCGCACATGGTCGGTCCGCAGGTAGCCGACGGGTTTGCCGACTACGACAAGCACGCCGTCTTTGACTTGGCAGACGGTGGAAACATCCGCGGGCTGACCGTTGGTAAAATAGCTCCAGCCGCTCAAGTCCTTGCCGTTGAACAAATCCACCGGTGCCGTAACTGGGACAGGCTTGTCGCTGGTGACAATCGGCGCGGCGTTTGTCGGAGTCGAAGGCGGTGACGCCACCACGGCGGAAGGAATCGCCACCGCTGGCTGCGAAGATACGGCCGGCTTGGCCGGGGTATTGGCTGGTGCTCCATAAGCTGCCGCGTGGGCGTTAGGGCTAAGCAGGGCACAGATAAGAAGTAAACAGGCTGGGGTACGCATACTAACTAACATGACATAGCTGCCTTCAACTTGTGAACCTCAAAGTTCAGGGGTAAAGACCCGATTCAGGTTATCGGTGCGGCAAGTTAATCCCGTAACCCATCCTTAACCGGCCCGTTCTTGACTTACTTGGACTCGCTTGGTCATTATCGCGCCGCAACCCCCAACCCCCCTAACCCCCATGCCTGACCTTACCACCACCCAAATCAAGGACTTGACCGCCAATCCCGCTCCGCTCGGACTCTGCGCCTTCGGGATGACCACCGTGCTGTTGAATATGCACAATGCCGGATTCTATGGACTCAATAGCATGATTCTGGGCATGGGCCTTTTTTTTGGCGGTTCCGCGCAGGTCATTGCCGGATGCATGGAGTGGAAGAAAGGCAATACTTTTGCCACCACTGCTTTCACTTCCTACGGCATGTTTTGGCTGTCGCTGGTGGCTTTGGTGTTGTTGCCAAATCTCGGTGCGACCACGACCCATATGGTTACTTCAACGGTCGGCGGCGGCCAGGTGACTACGGCGCAAAAAATTGAGGGTATTGCCGCTGCGACCGATGGCACAGCCTTCGCCGCCTACCTGGCAGTCTGGGGAATATTTACTGCAGTAATGTTCATCGGTACATTCCGGCTCAGTCGCGCCCTGCAGGTCGTGTTTGGCTCACTGACGATTCTCTTTTTCTTGCTGGCCTACATCAAGTATGCCAATCCGGGCGAAGGCTTCGAACATGCCACGGGCTTCGAAGGCATCTTTTGCGGCGCCTCCGCCATTTATACCGGTCTGGCCCAAGTGCTGAATGAGCTCTACGGCAAGACGGTGCTGCCGCTGGGAACAGTGCCGAAGTATAGCTAGTTCGCTTGCCTTCTTTCCATCAATCCGTTGGTTTCAATTTATGAAACCAGCCTACGACCTCATCGTAATCGGCTCCGGCCCGGCGGGGGCGAAGGCCGCCGGGTTGGCGGCTTTTTATGGCAAATCGGTTGCGCTGGTGGAGAAAGAGCCCCGACTTGGCGGCGCGGGAACCAATACCGGCACGTTGCCGTCCAAGACACTGAAGGCGACGGCCATATTCCTTTCCGGGTTCAATGACCGCGGACTCTTCGGCGTGGAGCGGCGGCCCGAACATGCGGTCTCCGTCAAGGATCTGCTTTTTCGCAAAGTCACCGTCACTTCCGAGCAAGCGGATGACATCCGTCGAAACCTGGACGTGCTCAAGGTGGATATCATCCAGGGGCAGGGCTCGTTGGTCGATGCGCATACGGTGCAGGTGCAGCCGCCACAGGGTGCCGCACCAGTGGTGCTCAAGGGCGAATTCATTCTGCTCGCCACGGGTTCGCGGCCGTGGCGCATCCCCGGGGTGCCGTTCGACGGCAGCCATGTCCACGATTCTGACACGATTTTGGAGATCGACCATATTCCGGATTCCATCGTCATCGTCGGAGCCGGCGTCATTGGCTGCGAATACGCCACCGTATTTTCCTTGATGGGTTCCAAAGTAACGCTGGTCAATGGCCGGCCTGATTTTCTCACTTTTATCGACGGAGAGATCTTGGGCATCCTCCGTCAGCAAATGGAAAAGGAAGGAGTGAAGTTTCTCATGCCGAATCGCGCGCAGGGGGTGAGTATCTGCGAGCATGATGGCAAAAAGGTGGTCACGGCGCATCTCGATGACGGTTCGGCGATTGAAGCCGACATGTTTCTTTATGCCGCCGGGCGCATCGGCAATACGGATGGACTCAATCTCGAAGCGGTCGGACTAAAAGCGGGCGAGCGGGGTATCATCGCCGTGGATGAACAATATCGCACCCCGGTCTCCAATATTTTTGCCGTGGGCGACCTCATCGGTTTTCCCGCCCTTGCTAGTACGGGAATGGATCAGGGCCGGGTGGCTGTAACGCACATGTTCAACCTCGCGGAATTTCAACGCATTGACCAGGTGTTCCCCATGGGAGTTTACACCATCCCCGAAGTTACTTGCGCCGGGTTGACCGAAGAGGAGGCGAAAAAGCAGAACAAAAAATACCTCGTGGGTCGCGCCTGGTACAAGGACACTCCGCGTGGTCGCATCATGGGGGCGCAGTTTGGTTTGCTCAAAATTCTGGCCGATCCCGACTCTCTGGCCGTACTGGGGGTGCACATTGTCGGCCGCATTGCGGCCGAGCTCATCCATTTTGGCCTCCTCCTCGTCGAGGATCAAGTGACGGTGACCCGTGTGGCGGGCATGATTTACAACCAGCCCACGTTGCACGAACTTTACAAAAACGCCGCATTTGACGTCGTGCGCCAGAAGCAGGGCTTGCCAGCCATGAATGGTTCGTCGGCGTTTTGACCCACTACCCATGTCGAGTCGTGTAGATTTCGGGTCGCTCGCAAAAATTTATTCGACCCTCGAATGGCTGGTCTTTGGCCGCGGATTGGAACGTGCACGGTTTTGCCTGTTGGAACATTTGCGGGATGATCAGGATATTTTGCTTCTCGGTGAAGGCGATGGGCGTTGTCTGGCTCAACTTATAAAAATCGCGCCGACAGCCCGTTTTCATGTCGTAGATGCCAGCCCGGCCATGTTGGCCCGGGCGGCGTCACGTCTGGGTGAATCTGATCGCGCCCGCGTAACCTTCACCTGTGCCGATGCCTCAACCTGGCAACTGCCCACGGCCAGCTTTGATGCCATCGTCACTTTGTTTTTCCTCGATTGTTTTTCAGTAAATGAAGTGAAAATGCTCGTGGCCAAAATCCAGTTGGCGCTACGACCGGGCGCGCACTGGCTCTGGGCGGACTTTATTTTGCCGCCTGCAGGGCTGGCGCGTTGGCGTGCCCAAATCTGGTTGCGCGTCATGTATCTATTTTTCCATTTACAAACGGGCTTGCGAACACGAACCCTCCCACCATCGGAGCAGATATTACGTGCCGGGGGCTGGGTTCCGCTGGCGGAGCATGATTTCCCGGGAACATTCACCCGTGCGGCACTCTTCCGCCAGCCAAGTTGAAACCAATCCTGCCTTAATCAGGGAATGGTGACTTGCTGCATCAGTTCATCAGTGGAATTTTGAACTGCCCCATCCGGCTGGCCATTCGGGTGGAGGGGCTGGACACTTTGCGCCTCAGTATACTTTTGGGCAAATACGCCATGACCTGAAAGGGGAAAGGTGTCGGTTATTCCGACTTTGGCCAAAATAGTATCCCGGCCCTGGCCCGACGCGTCACCGGGATCATTTGTTTCGGAATTGACCATGCCGGAAACGGTTCCAGTTTGGCCGCTGCCCGTGCCTTGCACTCCAATAAAAGTCATATTTCCGGTGGCTTTGTTCGTAGACGACACTTTGCCCTCATTATCAAGGTACGCGGCCGAATTAATGGGCCAACTGGCTGAGATGGTCACCGGGGTCGTGGGGCCGAGTACTTCTTGATCCGGATGCTTTGCGCCTGTAATCGTGAGTATCTCTTCCAGGGCATCATGCAGATCATCGGACACGGGATGCCCGTTTGCATTGATGAGCAAATTGTCATCAAACGCAAATTGGGTGAGAATCTTCGCGCCCGCCGCTGGGACTTCGGCTGTACTCACATCCGGGTTAATGATTTGCAGGGATCGAACGGTGTATTCCACCGTCTTCGGATCACCATCGGGCAATAACGACAGGACTGCCGCGTCGGCTTCGAGATGCGTGGAAGTTTTCCCCCCGTCGGAGTCGGTGGAGTCTTCGCTGCCAATGAAGCCAAACTTCTGGCCTTCTTTCCACGGCGGTGTGAGGTTGATGGCGTAATTTCCCGACGGGGCAGGGGAAACTGGCGCGGCGACAGTCGTTGCCGATGCCTGGGCAGCATCCGGATTGCTTTTCGAACAAGATGCCAGCATCCCGATGGTCGCCAGGAAGGCGCCGGCGAGAATGATACGGACGGGGACGGGCATGCGCCGACCATACATCGAAGCCCGATGCATCAGCAAGAACTTTTTCAATCAGGACTCACGCTCTGCTTATTCAAGAAGTTTTCGACCGCTTCAGCCAACCGGGCTGAGTTTCATGATCTTCCTGCAGCCGGCGCAGGCGGGCATCGAGTACGGCCGCACGGCCAAGGTAGCCAAGGATCTTTTTCGGGTTATCCCGCTCGACCACCGGCAAACGTCCGCAATTGCGTTGCAGCATGTGGTTTAGCGCTTCGCTTAAGGTTTCGTCTGGATAGGCTACCTCGGGGTCTTCGCAGCCGGCCTGAATCAGCGTCAGTTTCCCCGAGGGATCATGTTCAAACGCTCGCACCAAATCGCCGCGAGTGACGATGCCAGCGAGCTCGCCGTTGGCATCCGTAAGCAAAAAAGCCTGATGTTTGGCCAGCGTCGTATCGCCCGCGCTCAGACGGCGGGTCACCTCGCCGACGGTGAGGCTGGCGTCGAGCAGCGTCGGTTTGGGATCCATGGCCGTTTGCACGGTCACTTGTTGAAAGACATCTACTTCATATTCCTGGTGCACCTTCCGGCCTCGGCGCGCCAGTTTTTCCGTCAGGATGGAGTTTTCCATGAACAACAACGCCACAAAATGCGCGATGGCGACGACGAGCATCAGCGGCAGCACGGCGTCGTAATCACGGGTCAATTCAAAGGCGAAAATAATGAAAGTAAACGGGGCGCGCGCCGCTGCGCCAAACACCGCCGCCATGCCGACCAACGCGAAGGCGCTCGAGGACAGATGCGCCGAGGGCATGAAGTGATTGCCCAGTCCGGCAAACAACGCTCCCGCCGCCGCGCCAATCGTGAACGTCGGCGCCAGCAGGCCGCCCGAATGACCGGAACCGATGGTCAGCGTCACCGCCACGAGTTTGGCCACCATTACCACCGCGATCATTTCGAGGGTGAGCTGGGGAATTGGATTCAGCAAATCACTAATGGTGTCGTACCCGATGCCCAATACCCGCGGCACAAAATAGCCCACTACGCCGAGCACCGCGCAGGCAATGACCGGCCACCAAAAAGAACTGCAGGGCAGTTTCTCAAACCCGTCCTCAATCCAGTAAAGGATGCGGCTGTAGCCCACGGCTACAATGCCGCAAAAAATTCCCATCGGCACATACCAGGGTAGGTCGGCGGGAAAATTAAAATTGGCCGCGCCCACTGTGAACATCGCCCCGTGTCCGAGCAGGACAAATCGCACCGCCGTGGCCACCGTGCTGGCAATCACCAGCGGGATAAACGAGCGCGCCTTGTATTCGAAAAGTAAAAGTTCAATCGCTAGCATGACGGCTGCGAGTGGCGTGCTGAAGGTCGCCGCCATGCCCGCCGCCGCACCGCTGGCCAGCAGCACCTTGCGTTCGGTTGCCGTCACGTGCAGCGCCTGACCCAGCATCGAGCCCAGCGCGCCACCCGTCTGAATAATCGGCCCCTCCGCGCCAAACGGCGATCCGGTGCCAATCGCAATCGCGACCGAAGTGGGTTTCAATAGCGCCACGCGCGGCTGCACGCGACTTTGATTATACAGCACGGCCTCCATTGCCTCCGGCAGGCCGTGGCCGCGGATTTTTTCGGAACCGTATTTGGCCATGAGGCCGACGATAAGCGCTCCGATAACCGGCAAGGGTAGAATCCACAGTCCGAGATGATTATGGGACGGCGGCATATCCGCCATCGAAAGAGTCTGGTAAAAAGCCAGATTGGAGACCACGCGAATCATCGCGTACAGCCCGTAGGCCGCAAACCCGGCGGCCACGCCGACCAACGCGGCCAGGAGCGAGAGCATCAAGAGCCGCCGGCGCGGAGTGGAGAGCGGCGACGGGGCCGCTTTATTCAATGAGGTAGTTGCCATGAAAGGTGCGGAGGAGCTGGACATAAATGCGCCAGATTATATCTTATTACGATATAAATCAAGCATTAGCTTGACCCCGTTACGCAATTTTTTTATCAAGGGTCTTGTCATGCCCCGTCCCCAGCGCGCCGATTACCTGGCGCTCGCCACCTACCGCCACGCTCTGCGGCGCTTCCTGCATTTTAGCACTGAGGCCGCGCGCAGCGAGGGTTATACCCAGCAGCAATACCAAGTGCTGCTGGCGGTAAAGGCCGCCCCAACTTCGGCGGGGCTCACTGTTGGCGAATTGGCTGAAACCATGCACCTGCGCCACCATAGCGCCGTCGGACTGGTGGACCGGTTGACCCGGCGTGGGTTGCTCCGCCGTAAAAAGGATGACCAGGATCGCCGCCGGGTCCGCGTAAGTTTAACTGCCCAGGGCGAAAAAGTTCTTAGCCGCCTGGCCGTCATCCACCTCGAAGAATTGCGCCAGCTCGGCCCGCAGCTCGTGCGCTCGCTCCGCAAGCTCGGCGCGGGCTAAGATTTACTCATCACCCACGAGTTCCTGCGGCATATCGGTTTCCTTCAGGCGCTGGATGTTCGCGCCCAGGCCGCGCAGTTTTTCGTCAAATTTTTCGTAGCCGCGGTCGAGGTGATATACGCGCCGTACCCAGGTTTCGTCGTTGGCGTGCAGGCCGGCGAGAATCAATGCCGCACTCGCGCGCAGGTCGGAGGCCATCACCATCGCGCCCGAAAGCCTTGGCCGGCCCTTAATTATCGCACTCGGGCCTTCAATCGCGATGTCCGCACCCATGCGCTGGAGTTCCGATACATACATGAAGCGGTTCGGATAAATGCGCTCAGTAATAATGCTCAGGCCCGGCGTGACGGCCAGCAGCGCGCACATTTGCGCCTGTAAGTCGGTCGGATAGCCGGGGTGGGGTAGCGTGATGATGTCCACCGGCTTGAGTTTAAGATTTTCCGCATTGATGCGCAAAACATCCGGGCCTTCGGTAATCACGGACAGACCGGCTTCGTCGAGTTTGTCCAAAAAGGCAGAGAGATGCTGAGGGTTCGCACCGTGGACAGTGATGTCGCCGCGCGTAATGGCCGCCGCCACGATCCACGTGCCGGCTTCGATGCGGTCGGGGATGACGCGGTGCCGCGCGCCGCGCAGGCGATCCACGCCTTCGACGGTCAGCACGTGAGTGCCGATCCCGTTGATGCGTGCACCCATCGCCACCATCAGCCGGCAAAGATCTTCGATTTCCGGCTCGCACGCCGCGCTGTCAATGCGCGTGATGCCGGGCGTCAACGCCGCAGCCATGATCATGTTGGCCGTGCCGGTGACCGTGCTGCCTTGGCGGCCGCCGAGAAAAAGCTCCGTGCCTTTCATATGCGAACCATCGAGATGCAGGTAGCCGCGCTTCATCCGCACCGTGGCGCCCAGGCTCTTGAAACCTTTGATGTGCAGGTCAATGGGTCGCGGGCCAAAATTACATCCGCCGGGCTGCGATACCACCGCCTTGCGCAAACGCCCCAGCAGCGGTCCCAGCAGCACGACGCTTGCGCGCATCTGGCTGACGAGCTTATGCGGGGCAAAATGGGTGATTTTTTTCGCGGTAATCTGCCAGGTATGTGCATCCAGTTGTTTCACTTCCGCACCGAGATGGGTCAATAGTTTGCCCATCGTGTGCACGTCGCTCAGGTCGGGCACATTTTCAAAGACACACATTTCCTCCGTCAAGAGTGCGGCGGCAAAAATGGGCAGGCAGGCGTTTTTGGCGCCACTTACGGTTATCGAGCCGCGCAATGGGCGGCCGCCTTGGATGCGAACAACGTCCATGATGCGAACCCCTTAGCGCCGTTGCGAACGGCGTTGCCCGCCGCGGCGGTTGTCCCCGTGGTGAGACTGGCTGCCCCGTGAGCGATTCCGGCGGTCCGAGCCGTCGTTTTCATCATCATCGCGTCGGTGCTCGTGTTCGTCCTCGCGGAGGGCGGAGGAATTTTTCTCCTCTTTCCGTTCTTTTTGCGAGTCACCAAATATTTTCCGAATGAAACCGAAAATGCCGCCGGATTTGGCTTTTTTGTCTTTGTCGGAAGGCGCTCGCGCCGGGATGCTCGCATGCGGTCGTGGGCGTTCACTGGAGGAGGAAGATTCGCGTTTGTCAGTATGACGATCCTTGTGCGAGTGA
>Ga0206925_1033_pt1 | contig 30929 bp, 16 predicted proteins | sample Alteio_BWOrgHeat_62_FD_152944 | JGI IMG/M metagenome (GOLD analysis project Ga0206925, IMG submission 152944) | Enriched cells from forest soil in Barre Woods Harvard Forest LTER site, Petersham, Massachusetts, United States -... | ecosystem: Environmental > Terrestrial > Soil > Temperate forest >...
TTCACCTTATCAATTCCCGCCGCGGCGCTCACGTCGCGAAACGTGCCGTCGCCATTGTTGGCGTACAACGAGTGGCGGCCATACGGAAGCCCGCGCGGTCCGCAGAACACTTTCTCAATATTGCAACTGGAGAGTTCGCCGGCCCGCGGCACCGATTTCGCGTCGAACTGAAGATAGTTCGACACAAACAAGTCCAGGCGTCCGTCACGATCATAATCCACGAACGTGCATCCCGAGCCGAAGCGCGCTTCCGCAGTGAGCAGACCTGCTTCCTTGGTTACATCTGTAAACGTGCCGTTTCCATTATTACGATACAGTGCGTTATGCGGGTAACCGGTGAGGAACAGGTCCTCAAAGCCGTCGTTGTTGTAGTCTCCTACAGTGACTCCGTACCAATACCCGGTTCGAACCAAACCCGACCTGGCTGTAACGTCTGTGAATGTACCGTCGCGATTGTTCTTGTAGAGACGGTTGGAGGCATCGCCGGGAGGATCACCATCGCGTGAACCGGTAAGCACCAGAATGTCCAGCCAGCCGTCATTGTCGTAATCGAAGAACGCACAGCCACATCCCATTGCCTCGATTACATAATCAGCGCGGTTCGGGTGACCGCAAACCGTCGCCGAATGTAAGCCCGCTGATGCACCTACGTCTGTAAGTCGTGCTCGGAACGGAAGTCCCGAGCCCTTCAGGCGGGGGCCGCTCTTCACTCCCCGGGAGGCCATTCCCTGATTCGCATTCGATGCGGCTGGTAATGGCTGCGCTGTTTGCGCGAAGAGACGTCCCAAGGGTGCAGCTGTGGCGGCCGAGGCGGCGACTCGAAGGAACTCTCTACGATCCATCATTGTCAGTGGGTCCACTTACAGCGCCAACGGTATTCTCCTGGAATGCGCGGCTACGACTCAGCCAAGGTTCTGGAGGCAAACAGGTGCAGGCGGTTCAAAGATATCATGACCACAAACAAAAAGCGCCCGCCGGACCTCGGGTTGGAGATTCCGGCGGGGGCTCTTAGCTCGATGTGCGGAGAAACTGGGCCCCGCATTCGGCGTGGAGTTCAAAACAAGATACGTGCTCCGATTTCCAATTGCCGCCCAGCCTGATTGCCGTATGTTGCCGTTTGTCCCCCGAACTCGCCTGCCGGCGCACCCTGGTAAATCGCCCGTCCGAAGAGTCCGGTGTCGAATATGTTCGTGTCCGGATCGCCTAGATTCAGCTTGTTGGTCGCGTTGTAGGCATTGAGCTTCAATTGTGCCTGTATTCGGTCCGTTAGATGGATGTTCTTCTGAAGGGTGGCGTCAAGATTGATGAAACTGGGGCCTTTGATGCAACTGTACTGCTCTGGATTTGATCGCAGGACGTAAGTGTTGGCTGGCACCGGACTGAACGCAGCCGGGTTGAAATAGTAACCTGAGGGAACACTGCTGCAGGGATTACTGTTGACGATCAAAGTGCCGAAGCGTGGATAATCGCCCCCTGTATACGTCAGCAGACCAGTAACCTGCCATCCACTGATAATGGTATTTACCGGCGCTGATACGGTCGAAAGGAGCCATTTGTTATGGCCGAAGGGAAGCTCATATGTTCCGGCGGAGGTGAGGCGATGGTGCGGCTGGTTGCTGTCCTGCCACTGAAAAGTGTTGTTGTAAACTGTGGCATCATTGAAACTGTTGATTTGTGATTTCTCGTGTATGTAAATGTACCCGAACAGGAAGTTGTATCCCTTGCTCCATCTCTTTTGCACTCGAAATTCGATGTCCTGGTAGCGCTCTAATGCACCGCGAACGCCAATCTCGTAAAGCGGTCCGTATAGCGGATACTTCGATAGTAGAGACCCGAGCGGAACCTGTTGCTGGTTGTACAACGGCCCCGGCAGCAACTGCTGGCTGCCATAGAGATAAAAGGGATTGTTGACACTTGTGTTATTCAGGTAGTCGGGTGAATAGGACTGCAAGATCTTTGGATCGATATTGTTCAGCGCCCGGTTATATTGTTGGTTTCCCAGGTTCGCGAAATAGGTTAGCGATACGACCATTTGCCCGGGTAACTCGCGTTGCGCAGACACATTCAGGCGGTTGTTATATGCCTTCTGAAAACCCAGCGGATACCACAACAGAGGTGATCCGCCGCGGCCCACGTTTCCGCCGCTAGACTTGCCTGCGATCGGCACGAGCGGGTTACTTGATGGAAAAGGATTAGCGAATGTCGCCTGTGGGACGCCGTTCAGCGTAGGGGCGACGTTTTGATATCCGGTCATGCCGAAGAACGGAGGTTCGAGAAAATTCACGTCTTCAAAGCCCGAAACAGGTGCGGGCGTGAAGTTGTACTCCGTCGGATCTTTGTAGAGCGCGTATCCGAAGCGCACCGCAGTGCGCTGGTTGATACGATACGCAACACCGAACCTGGGTTGGAAGTCGCCGTGTGGAGAGTTCCACATCCCGGGGTGACTGTTGCTGGTGAAATTCCAGACACCCGCAAAACTTTGATTCGACCCTACAATACTGGTAACCTGCGACGGCATCTGAGGCGTGTTCGCCGCAATAGATGGATCAGTCTTTGTCAGGTCGAGCCCCTGTGAAAGAAAGTGGTTCGTGTCGTGCCACGCCGATTCGTACTCGTAGCGCATACCGGCGTTGATCGTCAGGTTGCGAGTCATCTTCCAGGTGTCTCCGAGGTAGAGACCATAGAAGTTGGTGATGGGATCGGGCGCAGGGCCGCCAACCATCTGTGAGTTGTTATCGAGAGCGCCAAGCAGAAACGTCGCAAAGGTGTCCCCGGTTTGGGTCAGGTCGGGGTTGCTCGTCTCGCGGGCCGTCAGGGACTGGTCGAAGTTGAAATTATTCGTATTGCTGACGAACACCGCCCCGGAGCCGCGACGCTGCTCGAACCCATAGGTCAGATAATGTGAGGCTTTCGTCTGTGCAACCTGCACAGTGATGGCTTCGGCCGACGGGCGCTGGTCCCAGAAGAAGCCTGGGCCGCCGAAGCTGCTCCCGCCGATATTTAGCTTGGGGTAGTACAGGGGCACGTTCGACGACGCGTCCAGATAAGGTGCATACCACGCGTTGTTTGGCCACACCTGAGACCAGCCGTCCTTGGGCAGGCCCTTGGAGACGTAGGCATCAGTGAGGTTGAACCAGTCACCATGGACATTAATGACGGTGTTCGGAGTCATGGTCCAAATCACATCTCCCAGGAACTGGTTGGCGCCGCGCAGGCTTCCAGCCGGTTGATAGAGTACGTTATTCAGCGGATTCGTTTGGCTGTCGGTGGAATGATAACGGCCAAAGTAGCCGGATGCGCGCCACTTATTGCTGATGTCGTAGTCAACCCTGTCTGAGAAGTTGTAGTAATCCGTGGTTTGGATCAGGCTCTTGAAGAAGTTGTTCAGATGAAACGGGCCTTGGCCAGCGTTGTTGGGGTCTGGGAAGAGCGACGCAAGCTTGGCGGTGATCGGATCGAAGCGACTGGATGGGATCACGTTGCCGGCAAATGGCGTACGCACCAGCGCGCCGCTCGAGGGATCCACGGTCGGGGCTACGAACGGATCATAGATCGTGCGCTGAGAGCCGCTGGCAGCAACGCTTTGGGAGAAATCACCTCCACGCTCCAGCGCCGTGGGGACGGTCGCCGTGTAGCTTCCCGGCGAATTGATTTTCCAGTCTTCGATCGAGAAGAAGTTAAACAGCTTATTTTTGATGATCGGATTACCGAAGGTGCCTCCGTACATATTCTGGCGCTGCGCATTGGTGACGTCGCGCGTGCGGTCGGCTTGCGCGCTTAGCCAAGGATAACGCCCGAGGTAGAACGCCATCCCATGCCATTCGTTCGTGCCCGACTTGGTTGTCAGGCTGATGGCGCCGCCGGCGCTGTGGCCACTGGAGGCCTCAACGCTGTTCTGGGACACAACTGACTCCTGCACATCGTCCTGGTTCGGCGGATAGCCGGCCTTATGGCCGATTCCGATAGGATTGCCGTCCACCAGCAGATTGTTCTTCAGGTTGGTGTCTCCGCCAAGATCGACGCTATTGGCCGCCCAGGACTGATACGGAAGCATCTCGCCGCGCGTGTTGATGGCGGCTGGCTCGACCAATGTCAGTTTGAAAGGATTGCGATCAATGCGCGGCGTGTCGTTCGCCATCTGCGTGTCAATCGTCAGGTCCACGTCGCTCGAGGTGGTTTCGATGGCAGGAGGAGTGGTCGTAACCATGACCGACTGTTCCAGGGCTCCGGGAGTTAGAGTCGCATCCACGGCTAAGTCGCTATTGGCTTGCACGGTAATGTTCGTCTGAACATACTTTGCGAATCCGCCCGATTCGACCGTTACTGTGTAGGTTCCTGGTTCGACGAAATCGAACACATATATGCCGGCGCTATCGGTTGGCTTGGTGGCCCTGACGCCCGTGGCGACATTTAAGAGTATGACCTTGGCGCCGGGAATGACGGACCCAGATTGATCAGCAACTACTCCGCGAACCTGTCCGCGGAAGTTCTGAGCTAGCACCGGCAGGCTGAGCAGACATACGAACAATGCGGCCAGCAATTGCGGTACGGTTTTCCTTGACAACATAATGAGCCCTCCTGAAAAAAACGGCTTGCTGAATATCGCGGCAACTACCGCCTTTTATTTGGCTTAACCACTACGCCGCGGAGTACCGCCTGCCATTCAACATGGTTTCTTTAGACAGATCTAGCCGGGAGGGGATCAAAACATCACGCACTTCAAGGAATAATGTCTGGGAACGACCAGGGGAATCTTAGGCGCTGAAGGCTAACCGCGTCAATCGTTCTTTTCAATCCATACGCCAAGGCCCAGCAACCTGATAAGTGGACGGTCGCCTTCCATTCCGGGCGTGCTATTCGTACGCTTTTCCAGCGTTGGCGTCAGCAGGCTGTGCTCGCTGAACGCGAACGGCTTCGAAAAAGATGAGGACATTTATCGCGCGATTCGCGCCGGAGCCGCTGGGTACCTGCTCTGCACAGGAACAGCGAAGACGAACGAACAGTCAAAACGGCGTGCCTGAATTCTGATGTGACACTGTGGTCTTCACGACCGTTCGGCTAGTTTTCGGCTAGTTATAGTTAGAACAGGCGCGCGTGGAACTCATCGTGGCCAGGATATTAATCTCCATCTGAAGGCCGAATACATAGACGCAGCCTGCTCGAAGCTGACCGAACATAGGTGGTCCCGGCCTTGCGGCTTCAATATGCGTATGGCTTCGCGTTCCCGTTCAAGAACTCGGCCCTGAGTGTCGACAGTCTCAACATATTCGTCGAAAAGCATGACGGCCTCTGAGTCTTTCGCATATTCGGGAGTGTGGGTTTTCGCTGCGTCAAGACCCCATTGAGGGACAGGCAGACCCTTGTTGAACCAGCTTGCCGAGCCAATCCTGCCGGTGCTCCCATCGGGAATGTCGTTCTGGATGGACTCCATGAATTGCTTTTTGACTTCCGACTCGTCATTCTTGATCGCGAGCTGCCGCCTACGCAATGCTTCCTGCCCGGACATGGAATATCGCGGGTTTCCACCGATCGAGTTGTCGGAATTCATAAGAAGTTCTGCGAAACACTGGCGTACGGTCTGTTTGAATGTCGCACCTGGCGTATTCGCATAAACGAAGTCTTTTTCGGATCCACGCACACCGCCGGCGACTGTATGTTTCCAATGGATGATCCCGACCGGACACATCTTCTGGCCCGGATCCAGAAACACTTCTTTCCCATTGATCTCGGCCACGGCAATGTAAATCGTCAAGTTGATAGGCTGACAGATAGTCGGGATCGAAGACGGCCCGGTTCCGGTTTACGACCTGCATCGTAGTTCGCCGCGGCTGTTTGTGATGCCGTCAGATTTGGAAGGCTCAAAGTAGTAGTGTGCCTTCCGGACAAAATAACGCTGCTGAATATCCCAGATCGGCTCCGATACAATTTCGCCCGAGTACCCTAGCTGGAGGCTGTATTCAAGCACGCTGCCTCCCTCAACACTTGGAAGCGTGAAAACCATGGTGCTCATCTGGGCGGCTTTTGATTTCACATCCACCAGGTCGGCAGGTTTTGGGATTCAGCAGTCCGCAGACCGACTCTCACTCCAAACGAGTTCGGCGCGCGTGATCTCCGGGCACATCTTCCCGCGTGCCCAAAGTGGAAATGAGCCGTATTCGATACGCCTTTCGATTTTTGCCCGTGGTTCATAATCGAACGCCAAGCAACCAAAGACGTGATCCGGCCGCAGAATCTAAGTATCTCAATTCACTGAGCGTTACCGTTACATACCGTGCGTGCCGGGCGTCCGGTCTGCCCTTCGTACGAATTGCGCATCACAGAGATGATGTGGAGGCGGAAATGGAATCTCCGCATCGACACGTTACCCTGTTCGGAAACCTCAAGGGAATGGAACGCGAGGCTCAGTGCAAAGTGTCAGCATTTGAGGTTCCCATGCCCGACAGCGATTCGTATGAGTATGCTCTCGTGATGATCTGTGACGCGCCGCGCGATCTACCAGACGGTCGCTATCACCTTACTTTCGATAGCCGCGCGATCCCCGTACAGCGACACAACGGGACATGGCTGGTTTTAGTGAGTTAGCCAATTGAGGCGCCATTCAGCGTCACCCTGCGTTTGGATGACGATACAAACACGGAAACTGCGTAAGCGCTATTTGGGTGTCCGGCGGACGTGTTCAGGCGGCCTGCCGTTCGGAGACTCGCCGTTGCTGAGTATCAGCAGCTTTGAGGTGTGCGATACGCGTGCGGAGGATACGTCTAAGCTCGACGAAGGAGCGGGTGTCCCAAGCGGGGTCGCGGTTCATCTCAAGTGTCCGCAGAACAAATCGGAGAGATTCGAGCGTTTCGCGTGTAGACCGAAGAGGCACTGAGGTTGTGGATGCCCGGTGTAACTGATAGGAGGTCTACGGATCAGACCTCGATGGAGGTAAAAACCACGTGCAACAGGGAGCGGAAGCTCAACCCGACGTTCGAGCAAACGCCGAAACAGCGCGGACGCAGCAATCCGGGCGCGGGGTTTGGGCATCCTGAAAGACGGACAGGCATAAACGGTCCCATCTGACAGGCGCTCTTTATGGAAATTGTGTATTCGGAGGACTGAAACTTGCTCAAGCCAACGCAGGACTTATTCGTGAACCTTGGCCGCCCCTCACGCCATCGATCTTTCATCGACGAGTGACTCGTGATAATGGGCAAATCGAGATCGGCGTCCCGGGAACAAGGAGAGGATTATCCCAGTCCGCCACTCTCAAAGAAGTAAGCGACGATCGTTTGCTATTCGGTACGGAGCGCCTCCATCGGCTCGACTCGTGCAGCTCGTCGGGCGGGCCACCATGCCGAAAAGACTCCTGTAACGAGCAGCAAGCCCGACGCCGCGGCGAGCGTCAGTGGGTCGTGCGGCCTGACGCCAAAGAGCAGGCTGCTTAGAATCCTGGCGCCCGCCAGTGCAGTGACAATGCCGACTGCCAATCCAATGCCCAGCAGAAGGCCCGCGTCCCGAAGCACCATACGAGCGATGTCGCTCCGCTCCGCACCTAGCGCCATCCTGACGCCGATCTCCCTGGTCTGCCGAGCCACGATGTAAGACATGACCCCATAGAGACCAGCAGCGCCAAGGATGAGGGAGATAAGGCCAAATCCGCAGAGCAAGATCATATTGAACCGCTGCTGCGCCACCGAGTCCCCGACCACCTGAGACATAGGCTCAACGGCGACCAACGGCGCGTGCACATTGTCCATGAAAATTCGTCGGATTGCCGGAACCACACCAGCCACGCTGGTGGGAGTGCGAACCACCCAACTCTCTCCGAGCAGCCCGTTTGTCAATCGTGTCTCCGAATCAGGAACTTGCGCCGCAGGCAGATACATGATGCCGGGGGCGGACTGATCCAGGCCATCCTGCCGAACATCGCCAACGACCCCGATGATCTCCCTGACCGGATCTTCGAATCCGGCTCCCATGGCTTTGCCAATGAGAACATGCTGGCCAATCGGGTTCTCGTTATGAAAATAGGTGTGTGCAAACTTCTGGTTAACGATCAGCACGGGCGCAGAACCGTGCGTATCGGCGTCCGTAAATGTTCGACCTTCGAGCACCGGAATTCCCAGAGTCTCAAGAAACCCAGCCGTGATTGGAATGTATTGTTCATCGCCAGTCGCGTCCTTCCGATTCGCGGTACGTCCAACGATGTCGAACGGTAGATCGGGGGAGAGCTGGGTGGGCAGGGTGATTGCCGCGCCGGATGAAGTCACTCCAGGCATGGCGTTGATCTGTGTCTTCAGCTCGTTCAGGTGCTGGCCTAAGACGGCACTTGTGGCGGCCTGCTGATCCCCAAAGCTGTTCTTGAAAGACAGTATGTCGCGTGTTTCAAATCCTGGCGGCGTATGTACGAGTTTCCAGAATGTGGTGAGCAGCAGGATCGCACCCACGAGAAGCACGAGCGAAACCGCCACCTCGCTCACAACCAAAGTCCGCTGGGCTATGTGCCGGCCTGCCGCAATGCGAGTTGAATTCAGTTGGAGACCTTCGTGACGGACTTCGACGAGGCTATCGAGTATTGGGACGGAAAATCCGTCAAATGCGAGACGGCCAGCATTTGAGTCACGATCTGCTTGCGCAACAGCTCGGAATCAGCCGGGCATCCATGGTTAATATCGAGGTAGGCCGGCTGCGGGCACCCTTTCATCTTCTGTGGCAGATGGGCAACTCCTGCACAGCCTTGTCGCGCGCCATTTCACTTTCCCGGGATTATGTTAGAGCGGCGCGGTTCTGCCGCCCTAACAATGAGACCATTGAGAGCTCAAAATGGTGCTATTCATCGGATGGCGAAAGGCTGCTTCCCTGTCCAATCAGGAATTGAGTTCACACGCAGATCGGTGCTAGTTGGAATGGGATCGAACATGAATCGCAAATTGAATCCCACGCTCTGCGTGTAGTAGTCCCGAGCATTGTTCGCAGTCGCAAACGTATCGAAGTACAGATGCGGAGCGACGCGATAGCTAAGGCGGATATCGGCATCGTAGTTGGGCGCCGTGCTGTCGTTGGACGCGTAGGTGCCCTGCATAACCGTGGCAGAGGCAGGCAAAACCGGATAGAACGGCGAAGCGTCTTCGTGCAGGTACTGCACACCTCCGCTGAATCTGACCTCGTACTCGAAACGGGGATGACGCGCATACCACGAGATCGGAATGGAAGCCAGGTAGAACTGCTGCGGGCTGAAGTATCCTCCTTGTCCGAAAGAGAAGAACTTCAAGTCTTTGTCATAGTGCATGGCATTGACATTTGCACCCAGCGTGAGCCCCGGAACCATCTGCCAATAGAGTCCAGCGTTGCCTGCCGCATTCCAGTTGTCGGGCACGTGCAGGCCCTGAATGAACGAGTAGCTGCCGGAAGCGTATTCGCCGATCTTCTTGTATCGGATGTTGGTGGAGGGAGCCGAATCGAATTTCGCAGTTATGGTGTTGGCTACAACGCCTCCCCATCGAACCCCAGTGCCTGGATCAACGGCGCCCGCAAAGGAAAGCAGGCTGTCTTTTATGCTGTCGCGCACCCCCTGCACGGTGAACCATCCATTGAGCGGACGAAAACGGAATCCGCCGATCAGGTTGTGCACGGCGAACCCTTGCGGAGAAGTGCCCACCGACAGCCCGAATGTGTCGGTCGACAGCTGGGCAATGCCGGAGTATCCGATCTTCGACTGTTCCTTGAACAACGCGTTGGCGGGTAGTGTGCCGAACATCAGGCTTGAACTGCCGTCGGGAGTGCCGCTGTATGCGTACACGCCGTGCCCCTCGACGCCAAGACGCACCTTATTGGAAGCGGTGTAGGCTCCTCCCATTAGCGTATCGCTGATGATAAGTCGATCGATTCCCGGATCGCCCACGCGTCCTGAACCGACGCCACCGGCGCTGATCACCGGTGTATTGCGGTTATCGACGGCCTCGACCTCATCCTGCATCTGCTCTTCCTGTTGTTGCTTCTGGGTCTGAGGCTGATTCGCTGCAGGTTGAGGCTGCTGCCCCCCGGCGTCTTGTTCATCGGAATCTTGAGCATGAGAGACAAAAAACACCAGACTGATTGGCCTGATGAGCGCTTCCTTGGCGCCATTGTCAGCCGGCTCCCGCTTGCAGGGGGGAGCGGATTGCGATGTATCCGGGTTCTGGCTGAACCGATCGCGAGCCAATTGAGAGTTGTCGGCTCCGAGCGATGATGCCTCGGCATTTTCGGAGAGGTTGGGCAAAACTACATTCTTTATTTGCGATGTTGGAGTGTCTTGCTGATGCAGAGCCAGCAAGGCTGATTTCAATTCGTGCTCTCCCGCATCGTAGTTCCCGTGAGCAATGTCCTGCCTGGCTGACATGTGCATGAGTTCCGCATCATGGGGAAAGCTTTCAAGCCCACGCCGCAGGAACTGGTCGGCCAGATCACTCTTGTGTGCGGACAAGGCGGCTCCGGCTGCCATACGAAAGTCTCCAGCCTGTGCTCCCTTCATGCCCCAGGTTCGAAAGACGTCGAGAGCCCTTTGCTTGTCATGCTGCTGCAAGTAGAAGGAGGCAAGGGAAACATGGATATTCCGGTCAGTGGGATACTCGCTTCCCGCTTGCGTGAGAATCGAAAAAGCAGTTTGCGGGTCCGTTTCGAACGCGCGCTGGGCGCGGCGCACATTCCAGGTTGAAAAGATCTCTTCCATGGCGTCGCGTTGTTTGGCAGTCAGGTCGGTACGTCTTTTGGCGGTTTGCAAAAGATCGCCCAGTCCAGGCGCATCCACGGAAACGGCCAGCATCGTCCAGGCAGTCTGGATATCCAGAATGGCGGGAGGCAGCTTGCGCTTTGCGGTGTAGCGCGAGCGGGCTTGCTGCAGGAGCGGAAGCGCGTCTTGATTGCGCCCGCTGGATGAATACGTGCTCGCCTCCAGAACGAGAAAGTCTGGATCGGTTTCAAGCTGGGTGCGCACGGCGCCTGGAGTGCGCGAAATCTCCGCGACAAACGTGTGATCGGCGCGCTGTTGGTGAAGTGCGACGAGGTATCCACGCCAGGCATCGGCGGAATTCGCGTTTCGTGTCACGATCTCGTGATAGAGATCGCGCGCGTTCCCATAGTTGTGTTCACGCATCCAAATGTCGGCCAGTTGCAGTTGGGTACCTTCGGCAGGCTCGTGGGCTGCTTTTTGATCCAAGGCAAGGGAGCGGTTAAGGAAATCCTCTGCCTGCGTACATTGACCCTGGGTCGAGTAGAGCACGGCAACAGAATTCAGAAATCCAGTGTGTTTTACAGCTGAGTCATAGGCACGCTGCGGCATGGAGCGCACTGTTTCGATGGCCTGAGAGAAGTCTCCCACCCGCGTATAGGCGCCGGCCAGTCCTTCCCACCCACTTGCATCACTAGGGTGCGACTTTGCCGCCTGATGATAGATCTCGATGGCCAGTGCCGGTTTGCCTTGATCCATGAACTTGCCGGCGATTTGGAGGCGCAGGCGTAGAGCCTCATTGGTATCGTTGCTTTTGGCGATGAGCATCGCGCGACGGATCGCATCGTCACCCCTGTCAGGCTGATTGGCGCCGTAGTAAACAAGAGCCATCTCGGAGAGATAGTCGGAGCGGCTCTCGAGCCGTTGTTTTACAGCCGGTGGCATACGCTGCGACGTGGAAATTGCTTCTTGAGCAGATCCTTGGCCTAACTGTGCTTGCATGAGCCCGAGCCAGCTCGATTCGTCGCTGGGATCGGCTGCGGTTAGCATGTAGTAAGTTTTTGCCGCCACGGGATCATCTCCAGCGTGCATCGAGGCGTTGGCCAATCCGCGCAGCGCATCTCTGTCGTTGGGATTGAGCTGGACCGCCTGTCGATATGCGGCGACTGCGTCTTGGAACCGTTGCTGCTCGAGCGCGGCGGCCGCCTGGTTCATGATGCCCCAGAACTCCGCGTTGTGATAGCCCTGGTCAACGTCCTTGCGCGCGGGATCCAATTTGCGAGCTTTCGCAAAAAGCTTTTGAGCGTCGTCGAATCGGCCCTCCTTGAGATGCACGAATCCCATCCCCGCCGTGGCGTCCGCATTATTTGGAGCTTGGTTCAGAACCTGCTGAAATCTGGCTTCGGCGTCGGCAAATTTCCGTTCTCCGACAAACGCATTCGCAAGTCCGAGGAGCGCGCCGCTGTCCAGCGGCCGCAGGGACAGCGCCTCCTGGTAGGCCAGGATGGCTGCGTCGGATTGCTTCTGCTGTTGGGCGGCGGCTCCGCGCTCGATGGCCAACCAGAATCGCGCGCTGTCGTATCCGTCGCGAACATCCTGCCTCTGGGGAGCCAGTGTGCGGGCGTGGTCAAAAAGAATCAGTGCTTCGCTGAATCTCTTCTGGTCGAGGCGGACATACCCGAGTCCGACGATGGCATTTGGGTCGTTGGGCGAATTGCGAAGAACCTCAGTAAATCGTGCCGTCGCTGTATCGAGGTTCTTGCTCCGAAGCGCCTTGAAGCCCTGCTCTCGATTGGCGTCGGTGAGGCTTTGCTGTTGTTGCGCGCGAAGGGCCTCTACAGAGGGCTGGAGTTCCGGGTCGGAATAGCGCTTGAGGTAAGCTTCCATAGAGCCAAGCGCCTCCGGATTTCCTTTCTCCCAGAGAAGGGCCTGGCGCCATGGAGCGCGCGCCTGTTCTGCGGTGCCGGAATCTTTGATCGACTCGAACAGGTGAAATCCCTCGATGCGAGTTTGGGGGTCGTAGCTCAACAGCGAAGCGAGCCACAGACGATACGCTTCCTGATTGGGGTTTTGGCTACAGAGCTGACGAAGCTGCGAGATGGCTTTCTCTTTGCCGCCGGTGCTGCCGGCTTCGGTCTCATAGAAAGGTTGAGCCCACTTGCCCGGCGGCGGCTGTTGCTCGCCGAGAACCTGGCGATAGATTTTCATCGCTTCGTCGGGTTTGTGTTGCATCGCGAGCCGTCCGGCTTCGTCAAGGCGGCTGCGCTCTTCGGGCGTGAAGACCCGGAAGTTCTCCACCGCCGCAATGGCCGGGTCGCGGGGATTGATCTTTCGCAGGCGATCGAGATAGGAATTCTCCTCGCCGGTTTGACCGTTCTGCTTGGCGCTGCGCGCCAGCCCGGCAAGAGCTTCGGTCTGATCAGGATTGACGAGCAGGACCTTACGCCAATTTTGAACGGCCAGATCCAAGCGGCCTCGCGCTTCGAGCGAGCGGGCCTTCGCCAGCAGGATATCGACTCCGCCGCCCTGGGTCTCGGACGGCGCAGACACTGCCACAACAAACGCCAGTATCAGCAGGAGGGGAAGACGGAAAGTATGTGTCATGGTAGTCAGTCTCGGTTAGCTCTCGTGCGTCGCCAGACGTCGCGCGGCAACGCGCTCGGTACTCCAGCGCACCCAGGCAACAATGATTGCTGCGAAAAGGAAAATGAGCAGCGGAATAAGCATGTAGTTTTCAAAAATAAGAACGGTCGCGTATTGGTAGCGATCGAGTTTGCCGGAATGGTAGGCGCGCGTTCCTACCAGGAAAGATTCAAAGCGTCCGTTTCGAGAGACAGTTACGCCGCCATAGACGGGGCCCTGGCGTTCCGCTGGAGTAAACAGGGCACGCACTGCGTCGAGTCCATTGGGACCGCCGGGAACAATGGCGACAACCAGCCGGTCGGGACGCAGAGGGGACACGAAACTTTCGACTAATGCGCCCATCTGATTCGGACCGCCACTGGAGGCCCCGTCGAGGAGACTTCTTAAGCGCGCGCTATCGTAGCCTCGGAACGGCCACTCCGGATGCAGGAAAAACGTCGACTCTGTGGTTTGGTTGATGTGCATTTCCGGAACCGACAGATCGAGCGGCATGCTAGCTGCCCATTCCGATAAGAGTGGTTGCGAAGAAGAGGTGCCAATCAAGACGAGGTCCTTATCTTGTTCACGGTCCAGATGGTCAGGATCGGTGACTTCAATCCCTGTTTCGAGCACTCCGGTCTGGGCACCAAAGAAACAAGCCATATCCATCAACGTTTCGTCTTCAGCGGGCGTTGCCGCGTGCGGCATGATCACCGCAGTTCGACTGCCGTCGGGCCACTCGGTGAAGGGATAACCTGCGTCCCCGAATAACTCCAGGCGCGGGAGCACAACCGAGTGCGGAAGCCCGTGAAGATCGAGCGTCGAGTTGCGGCGAATCGCGAACGATGGCTTCGCGTTGGTTACGGGAGCATTGCCGGCAAAGTAGAAGTCAATGGTGAGTGTGTTGGTGTACGTAAGCAGACTGCCGGTGGAGAGGCGAACAGTTTCGGCACCTTCGACCGGGGAAGAGGCAGGTTTCAACTGAATACTGTCAATGTCTCTTCCGTTAAGACGTATGTGGATTGCTGGACGCGATTCTTCCGGTGCGCCGCCGTACTGGTACCTGAGAAGCAGCGGGACCGATTGGCGCGCGCGAAGGAATAAATCCGGCGGCAGTCGAAAATAGAGACTGATCGACCCTGTTCCCTGCAACTTCAGCCGCTCATCGGTGGTGTACGTCCCGAGTGCAGAAGGGCTGTCAGTCTCTAGCCAGCGTGGAGCGTCATAGACCTGCCGTGCAGCGGGCGAGGTAGCGTGAGCGCGCATGCTGTCCACATGCGGCATCCAGTTTGCGCTCGTCAGTGCACGGGCTGCTTCGAGCAGATCATCGGAACGATCGCCGGTGAGGATCAGCAATTTGCCGTAAGGGTCGTGAGGGTTGTCGCGCATCACCAGCAGTGGACCAGTTTCCGATGGCAGGGAAAGATCGGCAAGCAGCCTGGAGCCACGCAGTGCAAAGACCAGCGCGTTTCCGTTGGGAAGCTCGCCGATGCTTACAGGAAAGCGTACGCCACGCACGTCGGAAAGTACGCCGAACCACGAGGCGACGAGGGCCGCTCCCTTCAATATAGTGCTGTCAGGCTGATCGCCGAAGGCTACCGGCAGACTCCAGGACTGCAGCCCGGCGGGATCGAAGAAGGGGAGCGGCAGCAAAGAAAGATCGTTGGCCAGGGGCAACCGGGTGCCGTCTATCTTGACGGTGCTGCCTGGATTGAGAGTCACCCTCGTCACACTCTGAAAAGAGCAAGTTTTGCAGGTTCCTTGAAGCTCAAGAGAAAGCGTGTTGTCATTTGTCAGTAGGTCGGTCGGCAAGACGAACTCGGTTTGTTGCGACGGGCCCGGGACAAGGGCGATTGATCCTACTTCTGCGCCGTTGAGTGTGACGCCAAGGCGGGCTTCATCGGGTCCCAGACCGAGGGTCGCATAGCCAAGCTGCAAGATCGCATTGGTCGCGACTTTGGTGACCGGCTCATCAAAGAAGAACTTCAGCGATGCCCCACTCCGCTCAAGGGACAAGGTCTTCGCGCTACCAGCTGCGCCCAAGGAAAACTCATCGTGAAAGTTGGCCGGGCGGCTGCTCTCGGCCGCCCCACTAGCGAAGGCCTGTTCGTGGGGACCCCGGGGCGCGGGTCGAATTGCAGACGCTCTCCCCTGGCGGGGGCGGGCTTCGGCGTGTACAGGCGAATAAAGGAGCGTGGTTCCGTAGAGCAAGACGGCAATGAAAAAGGATGCGGCAAAGCTCTTCGCTCTGGGCGGAAGAGGCTCACGCTCAACTGCGGGCGAAGGGACGAAAAGACCGATCGGCACTATAGCCAAACCGCGCAGAGCCAGCAGAAAAATCTGCAACAAGCTGCGCAACGGACTGTCTATGGGCCGGGCATTGCGCAACGATCGCCAGGCTTTACGGCGTGAAGGCATCTGGCGTTCGAGGCCATCTTCCTGCTCTGGTGTGAGATCGGGCAAGAACAGATGTTGGCGCCGTCCAGCGGAGTGGGCAACCAAGGCCGGAATCGTGCACGGCGACCTTCCATCACCAAGCACCAGGAGGACTGGCGCGCCTCGCGCGAGTTCCACGGATGATTCGAGCGCCATGGTAACGCTGTTACGCGAAAGAGAGACGGTTGCGCCGGAAATCGGGCGATCATATTGGGGGGATCGCGCACTTTCGAGCCACAACGTGGCCGGCAGCGTCACGCGCAGACTTGCCCCCAAACGCAGTTTCCGCCGCTCCCAGGCGACCGAGGCGGCCACGGAGAGGATCATGGTGCTATACAGGGTCCAGGCGGCGTTCATAATCACCGTATCTCGATGGGCAGGATCGGCAACGTAGCGCCGCTCTGCCATGACGAGGCCCGCCACATTGAGACCCAACAAAAGCAAGTACGGCAGGGCGATGCGACGATCGAAATAGGCACGCCGCATGATCCCGCCCTTGCTTGTCACGTTGAATTTGCCCAAGCGCGGATTGATGAGCGCAAGCAAGGTGGGAAACAGAACGTACGGCGCCAGGACAACCTCGTAGATCTCGTTCCAGAAGGAGTAACGGTAACGACCCTGAATGCGCGAATTCGTCAGATTGGAAAGTACGAGGTGCGGAACCGCATATGCCGCTAGAGCCCACGTATAGCCGTAAATGTTCACCTTCCCGAACAGAAGATATACCAAGGGAACGGTGAGAAAGATCAAGCGGGGTATCGCGAAGAGAAAGTGCGTGGTTGCGTTAAAGTAGCACAGCCTCTGTGCAAACGTAAGTCCGGAAGCAAAGAGGGGGTTCTCGATGCGCAGGATCTGCGTCATGCCGCGAGCCCAGCGTATGCGCTGGCCGATGTGTGCGGCGAGGCTCTCCGTCGCCAGGCCCGCCGCCTTCGGAATGTTGATGTAGGCGGTGTTCCAGCCATGCCGCTGCATGCGCAGCGCAGTATGCGCGTCCTCGGTAACCGTTTCGACAGCGATGCCGCCAATCTCGTCAAGGGCACTACGCCGGAGTACCGCACACGATCCGCAGAAGAAACTTGCATTCCACAGATCGTTGCCGTCCTGCACGAGACGGTGGAACAATTCGCCTTCGTTCGGGACTCTGCCGAACTGTCCCAAGTTGCGCTCAAATGGATCCGGAGAATAGAAGTGATGCGGTGTCTGCACCAATCCCAGGAGGTGGTCGCATAGAAACCATCCCAGTGCCACCTCCAGGAAGGAACGTGCGGGGACGTGGTCGGAATCGAAGATGGCGACGAATTCGCCGCTGAGAAACCTGAGCGCATGATTGATGTTTCCTGCTTTGGCATGCGTGTTGTTATCGCGCGTGAGGTATTCGACTCCAACGCGTGCGGCAAAATCACGAAACTCCTTACGCCGTCCGTCGTCGAGCAACAAGACCCGCAACTTGTCCGGTGGATAATTCATCGCCATCGCAGCCAGAACGGTGCCTTGTACAACGTGGAGTGGTTCGTTATACGTGGGGATCAGAACATCCACGGTCGGCCAATCCGCAGGGTGTCCGCTGAGTGGCAGCGGAGGCCGCTTCAAGGGCCGCAAAGTCTGGAAGTATCCCAAAAGCAGCGTGGAGAACGCGAAGAATTCAGCAACGAGAAGCAACAAGACGAAAACCGTGTCCCATCGATGGATGTGGCCTGCGCTTGTGACTCCCTCCCAGGTTTGAATCACTCGCCAATAACCGTAGCGCAACGTGCTGAAGACGGAGAAGGTCATCAACAGCATGGTGACCGTGATCGAACGCGAAATCCCGTTTAAAACCAGGGCGAGCACGATCAGCGCCCCTCCGGTGATGGCCTGCTCCTCCCACGTGAGAGGCACAATGAGCAGTGGGCTCAGGGCAACGGCAGCTACCGAAGCCAATAGCCCTAGCAGGACCAGTCCGACGCGAGATGTCTGCCTGGATGAAGCAATGGATTCACGCATGCGGGCCACCTCAACCGAGGATCAAGAAACAGCGTGTTCGGTTGAGAACAACTGATTGCAACTTTTCTGGCCGCCGGGCGGTCGTCTTATGGTTAGTCTTATTAAGTCCAAGAAATAGTCCAGAAAATAGATTTGAAAATTGCGCGATCAGATATTCAGCGCATTAGCGCTCACTTTATTTGAATTCTTTCTGGTCGGTCTGTTCCCTTTGGGTGCGCTGATACGCAAATTGGTTGTTTTCAGATCAGAGCAACGGGATGACAAGGAGCAGCGCTGAAAAGATTGGATTTACCCGACCCTTCATGCCACAAGACAGCGCAGAAAACCGCGTCTTCCGGTTCGCATCTAAAGGGAGTTCCGAGGCGCGAAACGAAAGGTGACATGAGACTAAAGCTGATTTTGACTCTGTGTCTGATGGCAATCATTCAAGCCAGTTGCGACGCGCAAGAATGGCCATCGCTCTGGAGAAGCTACGTTGCGGGGTTTATGGACGATCAAGTGCGGGTTATCGACCACGACGCAGGTGATCGCACGACGTCGGAAGGTCAGGCGTACGGATTGTTCTTCGCCCTCGTCGCGGACGACCGCTCTCGCTTCGATGGCCTGCTTCGTTGGACAGAGAAGAATCTCGCGGATGGTGACCTGGGTGGTCATTTACCAGCATGGCTGTGGGGACGCGGTCAAAACAATCAGTGGGGAGTGCTGGACGGCAATTCCGCCTCTGACGCGGATCTGTGGATGGCCTACACGCTTCTGGAGGCGGGCAAAGCGTGGAATGAACCACGTTACACAAAGATGGGCATGGCGCTTGCGCACAGGGTTGCCGCGCAAGAAGTGGTTCAACTGCCAGGACTTGGTACGATCGTCGCCCCCGGGTCAACGGGATTCCAGCATGGCAGTTCATACCGGTTGAATGCCAGCTACATGCCGTTGCAACTCTTTCTTCGGCTCAGCCGTTTCATGCCCGATGGCTGCTGGGCGAAAGCCGCGGTCGCAACTCCGGTGCTGGTGAGTGATTCCGCCCCGCACGGATTTGTGTCCGACTGGACCGAGTTCAAAACCGATGGCGGTGTGCAGGCCTCGCCGGACGTCGGAAGTTACGACGCAATCCGCGTGTACCTTTGGGCCGGTATGCTGGATAAGGCTACTCCGCATCGGGACGATATGTTGAAGGCCATTGGCGGAATGGCAAGTTATCTCCGCACAAATGCCATCCCGCCCGCCAAAGTCCGCCCGGACGGCAGCGTTGACGATCCGAAGGGCCCCGTGGGCTTTTCCGCAGCCTTGCTCCCCTATGCCGCGGCTCTTCACGAGGATCAAATCCTGAATCAGCAGATGTCACGCGTACAGTCTGCACTTAATCCGCAGGTCGGATTGTTTGGGAATCCTCCCAAATACTATGACCAAAATCTGGCCCTCTTCGGCCTCGGCTTTTTGGAGCATCAATTTTGGTTTGACTCCGGCGGCGCGCTCAAGCTGAAGTGGAAGCGCGATTGATTACATTGATTTCGCACGGTATCGATGCGCTCGTGCGATGTCGCGCGTGTCGTGATCCATTTAACAGGTGCGTGTCAACACTATCGCAGCGCCTTCGATGACTAGAGCGAATTAAGGGAGGCACATCTCGGATGCTCATCGATACAGGAATCTGGTCGTGTTTTCACGTCTCGCGCCGCAGTTTCCTTGGCCTCAATGCCGCTGCTAGTGACAAGTCGTCCCGTTGATCGCAAACGACGTGGGCACCGCGTTGGTGGTGTTCCACGTTCCGGTGAGACCGACACCGTTGTAACTGCCGCCCGCTGAAATCGTCCCGTTGTAGCTACAGTTCCGTATCGTCACGTTGCCGCTGCTCTGGCTCGCTGTTCCGTTCCAAACACCGTTTATGGTCTGCCCGTTGGCGAAGGGCCAAGTCAGATCCCAGCTTGACCATGCTGTGGAACCCGTGTTCTGGATCGTAATGGCAGCCTGAAAACCGCCGGGCCACGAGTTGACGATCGAGTATGCCACGTGACAAGTGACTCCGCCGCTGCTGACCGCATGCGTTGTCGCGCTCGCCTGCGATGACGGTGCCGATGAACCATGGCCGACTACGGCTTCGACCTTGTAGTAGTAGGTTCCAGCCGCCACGCCGGAATCGGGGAAAGCCGTCGCACTCGTACTTGCCACCTGGTTGCCTGATGAAGGCGTGAAGCCGCTCGTGGAACTGCAAAAGACGCTGTACGACGTAATGGTGTATTTCGCCGACGGCGTGACTGGGCTCCAACTCATACTGATGCCGCTCGAGGAAGTTGCCGTGCCTGTCAACCCGTCGGTGCGGAGGGAGAGGTCGTACACGGAGTTGAACCTCCGCCCCCACTCAGCGGAAACTGGATGCTGGCCAACATCGATACTTTCTGCGAAGGGTAGACATTGATTTCAGCCAGCGGACATGCACGCGCTGCTAGCTTTGCATGTCGTCACTATGCGAGCTTTATTCCCTGCTTAGTGGGGCAAAGCCTGTGTCCTGTGCATCGCATTCCGTATAGTTGTCAAGCATCTTTCGCCGTAGAGCATGGATGATCACTGATTACCAATTTCGATTCCTCCATGAGGAAGGTGACGCGAGCGTTTGTTGGGGTGGCCACGACAGAACGGGAAGTCGGCAAAAAATACACTAGCCCGTAAATATTACTCAACGTCTCGCATTGTTCGACGAATAGCTTCGGCCGCACTATTTTCTAAATGACGGAATTGTATTGGTTTTCAGTTTACGAAGTGTCTGGCAGCCGGTTTGCAAGGAAACTATCAATAGCTCAGCCAAGTCCTGCGCGAACTCCGGTACAACTTGTCCGGGTTTCGTGCTCTCTTTATATGAGTTTAAGGAAGTTGCGGTGCTCGACGACATGCTGGATAATAACCGCAACGATACATTTGGAATTGGTGGAATCTGAATTTCCCAACGATGCGCTCGATAGGGCCGTTAATTTGGGCAGAAATCACCTTTAGCCGGCGCGCCTTGCAGAGTTTCACGACCGGCAGTTGCCGATGAGAATAGCCGCTCGAATGTTGCGCATCTGACTATTCCCGATTGGAAAGGATACATTTCAGGCAATGGATAAAACTAGCCTCTGCACAACAAGACTATCTAGATTATCTGGGCCCTCGCCTTATACATTTCTTGACGTTCCAAGAGCGTTAGATGCTAACCAGTGCTTCGGGAAGCCCGCCTCTCTCAAGCATTTTGGCTTTAACGTATCCCCTCCTTGCATCTTCTAGGTCTCAGGTGTAGGTCGGCGTTCTAATGGTGCCTCCTTGTTTGCTTCGCTTTCGTTGCGTAGCGAAGCTGGAAGTGTGCGCCCGATGTAGAGCCGGCACTCAACCGCAATTTCCCGAATTTCTGAGCAGACTTCACAAGACCTCTTTAAAGGTGATGGTGAGGTGTGCCGCCCCGTTGATGCTCTGATTCGCACCGCGAATCAGCACCACAGGGAACGTGTGCCTTGTTGAGGGCTCTCCCGGCCCTCGGACCACGTTCGGAGACTGGAATACTGTGTCTTGTTATCGGCAATTGATTCCTTTAGCCCTATTGCTCTTGCGCTCGCTGCCGGCGGCCGGTACGGAGGTCGCGCGACCCCTCGCGTCGACACAAAGTCCACATGGCAATCTCGACCAACCTTGCATTTCCTGCCACACCACCGCGGATTGGAAGGTGATTCAGAATAAGGTCAAGTTCGACCATGCGCAGACGGGATTCCCTCTCCGTGGCCGTCATGCGACCGTAGCGTGCCGCGACTGCCATGTCGACCTCAAATTCGCCAACACTCCGAACAAGTGCCAGGACTGCCACGCCGATCTGCATCGTCGCAAGAACGGAGCTGAGTGCGAGCTGTGCCACAACACCAACGGCTGGCAGGTCTCGTCCAAAAACATCAATCAGCATCAGGATCGCTTTCCGCTGATCGGGGCGCATGCCGTGGTCGACTGCTATTCCTGCCACAAGGTGGGAACCGTGGGCCAGTTCAACCGGTTCGGCCTGTCAACAGACTGCTATAGCTGCCACGCTAAGGTTTTCGACACAGCGAAAGTCCCAAATCATCGCGCCAGTGGTTTTTCAACAGACTGCCGCGAGTGCCACATGTCGATGGATAGCTGGTCCGGTGCCGTGCTGACTCCCGCAAATCAATGGAGATGAGATGAAGATCTTACGAGTAACAAAGCGCCTTCTTCTGTTTGTCATCCTCGGTCTTGCTGTGCCCGGCGCGTTCGGCGCTGGAACGGAGATCACCAGGCTGGATGCAGTTCCTGACGGCGACGCATTGCGCATCGAAATCGACCTGACATCGCCTGCCAATCCCATCGTCCACTCGGCCGGCGAGACAGGCCTTCTCGTCCTCGATTTTCCCAATGTTGCTCCTCACAGTACATCGCGGCGAATCATGGTCAATCACGCCGGAATCGGCGGTGTCCACTTGGCAATGCATAGCTCCGCTCCGCTCGACACCTGGCTCGTCGTCGGGGTGGATTCGGTCCGGCCCCTTGATATCGAGACGGACCGAAACAAGGTTGTCGTGCGCATTCTTCCCCATTCGACCCAGGCAAACGCACCCGCCGGCAACATTCAGGACCTCGGCCTTCGCCCGCCTGACGATACCGTGAAGAAGCTGATTGCCACGCGGAATGCGCCGCCGCTCAAAGTCGAACCTATCCTGGCGGCATCCGAAATAGACGATCCACCGCTCGATTCTCCCGCCACCGTCCGTCACAGGTTCAAGGTCAGGTTCATTTCCGGGTCGACAGTCTACATTGACGGCGGTTCAAATGCCGGCCTGCGCGTGGGGATGAATCTCGATATTCTCAGTGCGGCCGCCAACCACCATCAAGACAGCCAAACCGAGCCCCCCATCGGCACAGCGCGCATTGTGGGCATCGCCACAACCTCCGCGATCCTCGAGGTGGACTCAGCGAGTGGCGATCTCAAAATTGGGGACTGGGCAGACCTGCTGCCTGGCGACGCCGACGCGGCGAGCCAGAACGTGATGGCCGGACCGGACAACACATTGCACGCTGCCGATCGCTTTATTGATGATGATGCTTCTCACCGCAGCGTTGGCGCGCCCGGCCAGAGGCTCCGGTCGACCCGGACGCTCCCTGACGAAGCCCAAACCCGCACCGCCGGGCGCATCGGCTTTGACTACAGCGGAATCTCCAGCGCCGGCTCCACTCCCGGCACTAGTCTCCAACTCGGCATGTCGTTTCAGAGCAATATCCAGCACATTCTGAACACGCACTGGAACCTTGAAGGCTATTGGCGCGGACGCATCAATCGCCATTCGCAATTCCAGGAACCCACTATTCAAGATTCGCTCAACAAGACCTACACCATGCAGTTGTATTATGACAACCCGAACGGAAAGTGGGTTGCGGGTGCGGGCCGGCTCTATCTCCCCTGGGCGGTTAGCCTAGACACGGTCGATGGCGGTTACCTCGGTCGCAAGTTTGGATTAGGAAATACAACAGGCGTGTTTGCGGGATCGACACCGGATTTGAACTCATGGCACTACCGTCCGAACCAGAGGATAGGCGGAGTTTTCACTAATTTCGAAGGCGGCGATTACGATCGATTTCATTTTTCGAGCACCACCGGTGCCGCTCTCACCTCCGTTCAATGGAAGCTGGATCGTCCGTTCATTTTCTTTGAAAATGAGCTCTCATACAAGGGAAAGGTTTCGGCTTATCATTCCCTCATTGTTGACTCGCCCCAGGGGGCTTCCACCAACGGCATCCGTCCCGGTGCCGGCGTGAGCCACAGCTATTTCACGCTGCACTACCGGCCGAACTCTGCCGTGTCCTTCGATCTCTACCACAATTTCTTCCGCGATGTGCCTACCGCGGTAACTACGATTGTTGGCACCGGCCTGGTGGACAAACTGCTCTTTCAGGGAATCAGCGCAGGAACACATGTAATGCCAAACCGCCACTTCACCTTGTACACCACACTCGGCGTCAGCGACAAGACAGGCGATGCGCACCGATCGCTCAACGAGATGTTCGGTGCGACATGGAACGAAATCGCGCACACTGGACTGCGCGCTGACTTCCACTATTCCAAATTCGACAGCAACTTCGGCACCGGACATTACGAAGTGCTCTCCTTGTCGCGGCAGTTGACCAGCCACATGTTCTGGAATGTCCAGCTTGGTAAGCAGGATGTTGAGTCCTCGCATACTCTGGATTGTTTCTCCAACTTTGTTGACGATTCATTCGACGTCAACCTTGGCCGGCATTCCTATTTGCAGAGCGGTTACACCTATGTCAGGGGAGACACTATGAATTATCGCCAATGGTACATGAGTTGGGGATACAGGCTCGATGAAGGAAAGAAGAATCCGCAGTACGTACAAACCGTTGCGCCGCGTCCCTGAACCCGCGGTCACCTCTTCGCGGCGAAACCATCCGTAAAGCGACCTAAACGTTGCGGACTCGACCACCGAGATTGCGTGTGGTCTCCTACCGGCTCTGGTATTGGCTGCAAAGAGAGGTCGCGCTCAACTTCGACATCACTGAGGAGAAGAACAGATGCTGACGATCACAGGAAGACATTCATATTTGAAAACCTGCATAAATTCGCTGAAAGGATTCATCGGAATGCCTGTTCCGACTACGGTGTTGATTTGCTTTTGTGAGCGATGCGGATATGGCCGAGCGGATCATCCCAAGACTGCGGGAAAGCCATGGGTGGTCACGGTAAGGCCGCAGTGCTGCAAGGAGTGTGGCTCGCCCCATTGGAACGTACCGAGGAAAAGCGGGGCACAAATCACAGTGCCCGTTGAGTCGCGTGTCGGTTATATCGTATATCCCTTGGGTTTCCGTCGAATGCTCCGAAGACTCCACATAAAGCTCCCCACAGCCGGCGCTGGACATTCGACGCGCAGTCCGCGTTCGCGGATAGACTTGGCGAAGAAACCCATTCCACGCCAGCAGACGTTTGCGGAACCGCGTTTTCGAAAACCAAATTGACCGCCTACAGATACTCGTCGACGCCATTTTCGCCAAATCTGCATTAAACATTTGGATCCGAATCCGGTCCATACAACGCATGTCGTGATTGGCACCACCACCTGCCTTTTCTAGCGCTGGTGCTGACCGGGGTAGGCATAAGGACGGAACTCGCGCTCGGGTGCAGGAACCTGCTCCGGATTTGGCCAGGCACATTGCCGATGACACGACCACGGTTGGAATTGCCCACAGAAGGCATCGTAGTTCCTAATCCCGGCCGGCCCTGGAATCCGCCTTATCAACCCAGCAGAAATATTCGTGCCGTCGGACCCGCATTTGAGGGATGGTCCCAAGCTCGCCGGAAGTTTTTTAACCAATACGTCCACACAAACACGGTGTGGTCAACCGAGCTTGCCGACAAGCTCTACTCTACGCAGTTGTGGCAATTGACTAAGACCTGGGAGATGATGCAGAAATTTCAGCTTGTCGAATTCATCATCATCGCGGACCGGACGCTGATACTGGAAGTCGAAGCGGGCATCGACGTAACGGTCTTTTGCCCCGGAAACGGCCCCCGAGAACGAATTCATATTGATTCCGTATGTGCCAATCATCAAGTAGTTCTTACCTAAACTCTCTTGCAGTGCTGCCCTCCAATACGGCGCGACGCCGCTGATGTTGAAGCCTGATCCCTGCCCTGAAATCGGTGTCGACGATCCCGCATGTTCGGATCGGTACAATGTGGCCTCGGTGTAGAGATGATTGCCCCGGATCGCATATCCGCCGGCTCCCGCGACATCTTGAGCCAGTCCGCCACCAGCCAACAACCAGGGACGTTCCACTACTCCCCGCGCACATAATTGACGTATTCGTAATCAGCGCCAGGCAAAATTCCACCACCGCTTGCATCAAACCGTAGATACCCTGGAGACAAACATGACAAGATTCGCTAGATTCGCCACGTCGTTTCCGTTCGCATCTCTCGCCTTTGCGGTGCTTCTTTGCGCCGTCGGATGCCACAATCAGGACCAAGCCAGTACGGATACAAGTGCCCAGAGCCAAGCCGATCAGGGCCAGGACCCCGCCGCGGCAAACCTCGCGCCAGCCTCTTACAATACCAGCCCAGCTCCAGCTGCCTCTTCCCCTGCGTCGCAGCCTGCGTCTCCCGATTACAGCACCGATTCCTCTGCGCCAAGCGACGAAAACGACTATGCCGAGCCTCCCGTAGCCACTGCTCCTCAACCCCCGCCGGCGCTTCCTGATTACCAGCAGCCACCCTGCCCAGGCGATGGCTACATCTGGACACCCGGCTACTGGAACTATGCAAGCACCAGTTATTACTGGGTGCCGGGCGCATGGACCCGCGCCCCTTATACCGGCGCCCTCTGGACTCCCGGTTTCTGGGGCGTCCTTGCCGGGCGCTACGTCTTCCACCCCGGATACTGGGGCAGACACGTCGGTTATTACGGGGGCATCAATTATGGTCACGGCTACGGGGGCGCCGGTTATGAGGGCGGCTATTGGAACAGAGATCATTTCTCTTACAACCGCGCCGTTACGAACGTGAACACCACCGTCGTGCACAATGTGTACAACTACACCAACATCACCCGCGTCACCAACATCACCCGTGTCAGCTACAACGGCGGAAACGGCGGTGTTCAGATTCGGCCAAGGCCGGTCGAAATCGCGGCGCGGCGCGAACCCATCGCTCCCCGCATGACGACGCAGGTGCAGCACGAAGAGAGCTTCCGCAACAACCGTGAGCAGTTTGCGACTCCTGACCGTGCCCACCCCACCAATCTGGCGGTGAACCGACCGATCGAAGCCGATCGTAACGTGAGACCGGAAGTCCGGCCGCAGCCGCAAGCCCGGCCCGAACCGCATCCAACACCAGTTCAGGCTCACCGTCCTGAGCCAAACCGTCCTGAGCCGCGCCGTCCCGAGGAACATAAGTAGCGGCCGCGTCTGGGGAACGCCGCCTGCGGGCGGCCAGTGAGCTTCAGCGTCCAACTCTATGCCGTAGTTCGCGGGCCGTGTGGCAGATCAACGCGCATCCGGGCACAGAAACTACCTTCGCGTAGACCGGAATAATCGTGTGACTCGGCCTCCATTTCAGGATTTCAGCAGACTGGATTACACCAGCTTTCAAGGCACAACCTGCGTAGATCTGTACGAGCACGTCTACGCATACGGCTCTTATGAAGGATGGATACCTGGTTTCGAAAACGAGTTGATGGACCCGGTCTGGGGTGAAACCGCGGGGCAAACGCTACCGCTGGGTGGAGTGAAACCGGGGCGTCGGCCGTCCCCCGCTTGAGTTCCGAGCGAGTCACCGCCCACCCTTCCCTCGCCAGGTTAGGAGCCTGCCGCACAACCGGTCGGCAGGCGAAGAAATGGCCTAGCGAAGTACCGCCCACAATCCAACCGCGACCGTGTCAAAAGATTCTTGGCTGCGCTCTTGAATATAACGATTGGACCGATTACTCAAGACTCACCAATGCAAAGAACCTCGCTGGCAATTCGTATCGCCTCGTGCCAGGCTTGTCTTCGTTCCAATGACATGATAGGCCTGCACCATGTTGTTGCGTTCATGCTGGAGCCTGTGGCCGTGCGAGATGTCCGGTGAATCTATCGAAACTATGCTGCTGACGGAGGCTCCGAGCCTCCTGTTGAATCGGTGATGCTCATGGGAAGCGTTAGGGATACCCCTACCATCCAAACGATGCTGACGAAGCGGCCGACTGGAATAAAGTAGCCGGCTTTGAAATTCAACACAGTGAACGCGGCAAGCTCGCATACTATGCCGATGACAATGCCGAACCACATGAGCCAGCGTGGCAGGCTTTTTTGAAGGCCGGCTGCAAGTGAAACACCTGCAATGAAGAAGCCTAGCAGCACGGCGAAACCGGGACCAGCAGCGGCGAAACTGATCGCCCGCAGACCTGCCGCCGCGCCGTCTGCCTCCGGGATGCCCGGTCGGGTAAGGGACCAGTTGGTCAGAGCGGCAAGAACCAACATGGTGATTGCCCCGACGCCCTCAGTGCGAAGAGCCACACCGATGAGTCTTGCCAAAAGTGTTAGCGGTCTGGGGAGGTGTAGGGCGTGTCATACCGGATTTTCAGCGTGGGGCAAGCGACAAAAACTTTGTCGTCGCCGCAGTTCTCAGGCGCCTCGGCAGGCCGAGGACGCATCTCGATTTTAGGCAAGTCGACTGGAGCTACGCGCATCTTCGATATCGCCGATCCCTTTTCCATAGCTGGAAGCCTGACCGGGGCCACTTTGGCCACTGAGCCCGACCCAGTTCCCCTCGCAGTGAGGCCGTTGTCCATCGCCGGTCGGGCGAGAGCCGGTGCTGCGGGCGCGTTGGGATGCGGTCCTGCATTACTGGGGACGCCAGCGCCCGGGATACTAAAGGATGCGCCCGAGCCTTGGGGCGCGACATTGGCGCTTGCGCTCGAAGGGGCTCCCGCGTTGCGAACAGGAGAGGGAGTCGGGCTCAAACGTTCCTGTGGAGGGTAAATCACGGGCTGTGGCATCGGCGCCGGCAAAGCCGCGCGCTGGGGTTTACTGGCACGCCGTGCGTTGGTCTCGGGGCGCTTCGCCTTCTGGGTGCTGGGCAACGCGGCCGGCCTGGCTTCGACAGGGGGAATTTTCAGACCGTGGCTGGACCTCCGATCGAGGCTTGACCCCTGATCGTGGGGCGCATTGATTTGCGGCGTGGAACCGGCCTTCGGTCGGTCGGGTGCGAGCGGAGCAGAAATTGCCGGTGCTCCACGCCTCTCAGATTCAGTTCTTACGAGAAATGCTGCAAGGAAAATGTTTAAGACGAACATTGCTCCGACGACGAGCCGCGCGGGGAGAGGCCATGACCGGCGAGCCGTTCGGACAAGCGAACGAGCCTGGCTGACCTTGTTTCTACCCCTTTCGGGCTCGTCAAAGATACCCAACCTATGCTCCCGGTTGCTCCGTCCCGGCGGGGGACGTATGCGCCGATTTTTTGTGCGCCCAACTTCCAGCAGGGCATAACTGCATTATATTCAAGATGACGGCCCTGCGCACGCGGTTGCCGTCTCTGCGTTTCCTGACGAAACTGCTTCGCATTCAGTCGCACAGGCCCTCATTCTGCTTCTTGGCGCCTTGCAGTTTCAGCTATTCGTGGGAATTGCGCGCGCGGAGTACCTCCGAAGTCGGCAGCAAAGCAGGCGCCGGAGAGCGGAGCGTGCAAGTCGAGAGGGTGAACCCTGGCGACGTTGGCCTCGAGCCACGCCGCATGATGGACCCAGCGTCTTACCATCATCCGCTGACAGTGCGATAAGACACGCAACACGGATGAGCCCGGCTATCCCGATTCCCGCCGCAATCGCTCCTTTCAGGATTGCGTGATGATTTTCAACCCCTCCCCTTCCGGATCGTTGCGCACCTCACAAGGAGCGTTGAAGATCATAGTAGCGCGTGTGTCAGCGGAATACGTTGGCCAATGCGGAAGGCCGCTGTGATTGGGGTTTCCTGTCCGCGCAAAACTGACCCAGGCCTTGCTCATCTGTTTGTTCAGAACCGATGCGGCCGGATCGCCAGCACCGTAGTGGTAGAGAAGTTCGTCATTGTCGAAAACGAACGGGAGCTCCGCAGCATGGAATGTGCCGGGGCGATCATCCAAAACAGGAGTTCTCCAGGAATATATGTAAGCGTATGCCGGTGCAGCGCCCAGTGCGGCCTTCCGCTCGGCTTGGGCAACTGACCGGAAGCGCCATCGCGAAGTGGCAATCGTTGCATAAAGGACGAACGGCGTTGCCCTCGGATAGTCTTTCCGGTAAGCCGCAATAATCACATCGCTTTGGCTGCCGTATTCCTCGCGGACTCGATGATTCATTTCTTCAACGGTCATGTCGTTGATATGCGGATGGTCGATTCCGTTGACAGACTCGTTGAGAGTGGTGCCCGTGATCATTGGAACATCCGCTGAGATCGCGGGCGCACCTGGATCGAACGGATGAGTAGGAAGCATGCGGCCGTCAACCGTCGGCGCCCACCCAGTCTCCCCAAAAGAGTCGCGAGCAACGCCTTGCGGCCTGGCCGCTTTCTTTATTGCTATCGCGGCTGCCCCTGAAAGTCGCTCGGGAGGCACATACTGCAGCTCTCGAACCTGCGATTTGGAAAATCCAAGCTCGTGCATTACCAATTGAGCTACCTGTTCGCCGTAATCGGGCGAGAGTGCTCTCAGAAAAGGTCCGCTTTGAATGATTGCGCGATGGAATAAGCCCTTGGCAGCCGGCATCGCCATAAGTGTGGCGACTTTTCCGCCGCCTCCCGATTGACCGAAGACCGTAACATTATTAGGATCGCCGCCAAACATTGAGATGTGAGTGCGAACCCATTCAAGCACCGCTACTATGTCCAGCATCCCGATATTGGCGGACAATGCGAACTCATCTCCACCAATGGCTGCGAGGTTGAGATAGCCGTATGCGTTCAAACGGTGATTGGAATTCACGACAACGACGTCGTGATTCCGCGCCAGGTTTTCGCCGTCGTAGGAGAGGAGATCTTGACTGGATCCGTCGGCGAATCCTCCTCCGTGCATGTAGACCATGACCGGGCGCTTACCGGAGCCGTTTATCTCAGGCGTCCAGAGATTGACGCGCAGGCAGTCTTCGCCAGGTATGCAAATGGCATAGCCGCGATGAATCAAGAATTTATATTCGTCGTCGCTAGCCAGGTTTTTGCCATCCCAGGTGAAGTTTCCTTGGCAGGTCCACCAACCGGTTTCTTGCTGAGGACAGATGCGGCCATATTCCAACGTGTTGCGAATCCCCGTCCAGGGCTCCGGTTTGGTAGGCGGCATAAAGCGCCCGCGTCCGGCGGTCGACGCGCCATAGGGGACACCTTTGAAGATGTAAACGCCGTTGCGCTTGTAACCACGTATCTTTCCCGCGCTTGTCTCCACGACTGTAGCGACGTCAGAGGCAGCGATCTTGCTCCTGCCGCAGGGTGCCGCCAAGTCTTCTGGAGTCGCGTGCGGGGCAGTTGCTGGAACCCCGTGCAACTTCTGGGGCGCGATCATGGAGCTAGCTAATCCTGTCCCTAGGGCTGCCATTCCTCCTAGAAGAGCGCGCCGATCGATGGTAGGCCTGGAGTGATCTTGAGACATCATTGAATCTTTCTGTTTCTCTCGCATATACGACTTTCTCCTTTGCGCTTTCTCCAGTTGCATTGCGCTTGATCG
>Ga0206925_1035_pt1 | contig 30684 bp, 23 predicted proteins | sample Alteio_BWOrgHeat_62_FD_152944 | JGI IMG/M metagenome (GOLD analysis project Ga0206925, IMG submission 152944) | Enriched cells from forest soil in Barre Woods Harvard Forest LTER site, Petersham, Massachusetts, United States -... | ecosystem: Environmental > Terrestrial > Soil > Temperate forest >...
TCCAATACGAGTTTTTCCGCGGTGGCCGGGGGTAATCCGGTGGCGATCGCCGCTGCGCGAAAAGCGGCGACAAATTCAAATAAATACGCCGGGCCGCTGCCGCTGATGGCGGTGACGGCGTCAATGTCCGCTTCCGGCAGGGCCAGCACGGGGCCGAGGCTGCCGAGGATGTTTTCGACCGTCTGGTGGTCGGCCGCTGACAATGCGGTACGCGCGCTGTAGGCGGTGATGCCGGCGCCGATCTGGCCGGGAGTGTTGGGCATGGCGCGTACGAGGTTGCGCACGCGGGGAAATTTGGCCGCCAGTTTGGCGAGCGGAGTGCCGGCCAGGATGGACAGCAGCAACTTGCCATCGGTTTGCGCGACGTAGGCGGCATCCAGCGTGGCGAGTTGCTGCGGTTTGCACGCCAGCACCACGACGTCCGCCGCGCCCAGCAATTTGGACGGATCGGATTCGTAGGCAATGCCAGTTTGCCGGGCGAGCTCGGGGCCGGTCGGGTCCGTGCCGCAGGTGCAGCCGATTTGCGCAGGTTGATAGAGATGGCGGGAAAGTACTCCGCGCACCATGGCTGAGGCCATTTTACCTGCTCCAACGAATGCGACCTGTATCATGCGGTCTGCATCATAGGGTTGCGGACGACTTTGCCAAGCCCTGCTTCGCGAAAGCTGAGAGCCACACCCAGCGACTGACTCAACTCATCGGATGAGATAAGCGGGCGATCGTGCCACCTTCGGGGCGAGAGAGGAGTTCGATGTCTCCACCCAGGTTGCGGATGGCGTGGCGGGCCATGGTCAGGCCCAGGCCGGTGCCCACCGCCGTTTTGGTCGAGATGAAGGGGTCAAAAAGATTTTCCGCCACTTCAGGGGAGATGCCGGCGCCGCGATCCAGCACCTGCAAAATCAACTGCGGGGTGTCGTCTTCCTTGGTTTCGAGCCGGGCTTCGACTTCGATTTTGCCGTCGGGGTTGGCCCCTTTGGGCAGCGACTCAAAGGCATTGATGAGTAATTTGCCCAATATGCTTTCCATGATTTCCGCATTGGTGCGCACGGTGCAATTTTTGGGCGTGAGATTGCGGACGATAACCGGGCTTTGAATTTTGTACTCTTCGCGAAACCGCGCGAGCGCGGCGTCCAGAATTTCCTGCACGGCGACGGAGTTGAGCGGCAGACGCTCAATGGTGGCGATGGTGCTGAGCTGGCGGATGATATCAATCATGCGGTCCACCGCATTGTCAATCAGCGCCACACTACGGCGCACCATTTCGGGATTGTCCGCCGAGGTTTTTAAAAGGTCGAGATAGCCGACGGCAACGCCGAGCAGATTATTCAAGTTGTGCGCCACGCCCTGCGTCACGGCGCCGACGGCCGCCGAACGCCGCGATTCGCCCAGGCGTTTTTGCAAATCCATGTTTTCGCGGTGGATTTCCTGCAAGCGTAACTGCGTTTTAACCCGGGCCAGGGTCTCGTCGAGATCAATCGGCTTGGTAATGTAGTCCACCGCGCCGACGTTCAGGCCTTCGAGTTTGCCCTCTTTGGACGAGCGCGCGGTGATGAAAATGATGGGAATGGCGTTCGTCTCGGGATTTTTTTTGAGTCGTTCGCAGGTTTCGATGCCGTCCATTTCCGGCATCATGACGTCGAGCAGGATTAAATCCGGGGTGATGCGGGCGACGGCATCGAGGCACTCCCGGCCATTGGCCGCCGTCATCACCTCCATGTTTTCGCGCTGGAGCTTGCGCTCGAGCAGGTTGATGTTGATCGGCTGGTCGTCCACCACCAAAATCAATGGTTTTCGACGACTGGTCACGGCGGCGGGCATAATGAAATAGCGGCTGTAAGGTAAATCCGTGCCGAGCTTGGGCAACGAAAGCACGCTAGGGTTGGCTATTTCAGTTTTCGATTGGGTTGGCAAACTATTATCCATGAATGGGGTGTTTCCGGCCGACGGGTGGAGGCTTTAGCTTTCGTAGTTTTCTTCCGGAGCCCGGGGCGGGGCCGGATCGCCCGTGACCAAGGTGCGGGCCAGATAGTCATGCACGGCCCGGCGGGTGGGTCGAAAGAGGATGGCAAAAATGTTGACGAGCAGCAGCCCCATCCACATTAAACTGGCGGCCTTAAAAAGATTGCGTACAAAACTCTCCGTCCAGGTTGGCGGCTCGGCTGTCCAGCAGCGTGCGGCCCGCAGGCTGAAGACCCGCTTGCCCAGTGTTGAGCCGCCCGTGAGCAGTTCGCTGCCGGTAAAGTAGATCACCAGAACCAAAAATGCGGTGTTGGCCATCGGCACGCCCAAGTCGAGGTATTCCTGGCTGACGACTACTTCGGGGGAGTGGCCGGTCGTGCGGGCTTGGTTGAACGCCATCATAAAATTGTGCATTTGCTGTTGGATGATGGTTCCGGCATCGGGGTAGCTTTGCGGGAAGACGACAGTTGTCAGGATGATAGCCACGATGGTGCCCGCCAGGATGGAATCCAACATGAGCGCGAGCGCGCGCCAAACGATCGGTGCGGGGGTCGCGGCCAGGGCGCTGGCCAGCAGGGGTGGAACTTTAGTATCGGTGGGGGTCATTGGATTTCAGGCGTGGTGTTTGTGCCAGGCCTTCAGGGTATTGCGCATCAACATGGCGACGGTCATGGGCCCGACGCCGCCGGGCACCGGGGTGATGCGGGCCACTTTGGGCGCCACGGCGTCGAAGTCCACATCGCCCACAATGCGGTAGCCGCTCTTTTTCGTCGTATCCGGTACGCGGTTAATGCCGACGTCAATGACCGTTGCGCCTTCTTTCACCATGTCGGCCGTGATAAAGCGTGGGCGGCCAATGGCGGCGATAAGAATGTCCGCGGAGCGCGTGACGGCGGGCAGGTCGCGGGTGCGGGAGTGGCAGAAAGTAACGGTCGCGTTGCCCGGCAGTCCTTTTTGCAACAGCAACAGGCCGACGGGCTTGCCCACAATCAAGCTGCGGCCCACGACGACGACGTGTCGCCCGTCTGTTTCAACCTTGGCCTGGCGGATGAGTTCGACGATGCCCGCCGGGGTGCAGGCCACAAAGCCATGGGGGTCTTCCTGTACCAGTTTGCCAATATTCAACGTGTGGAAACCATCCACGTCCTTGTCGGGGTTGACGTGATTGAAGACCGCCGTTTCGTCCATCGTCTTGGGCAGGGGCGATTGAATGAGAATGCCGTCCACCAACGGATCCAGGTTCAACTGGCTGATTTTGGCGAGGAGTTGCGCCTGAGTGGTCGTATCCGGGAAAAGCTCGAGCCGGCTCTCCATGCCGACGAGGGCGGCGGTTTTCTGTTTCTTGGTGACGTAAGAGACGGATGCCGGATCTTCGCCGACACGCAAGAACGCCACGGTCGGACGTCGGCCGGGGAGTTTAGCCACCTCGGCGCCGATTTGCGCGAGGATGCTTTCAGCGATGGCGTTGCCGTCAATTAACTCCATCCGACCAGTCTGCCGATTACTGTGCAGGCGTTAAAGCAGAAAATGTCTAGGAACCCTTATAAAATTCAAACAAAACTCAAATCCTAATCGGCGTGACTTTGGCGCAGGGGTAAGTTGCAGTGGAGGGGTGCAAGTTTCAACCGGCTGGTGGGTGGGCTTTAACCTCGGCGTGCTGGTGCTGCTGGGGGTGGATTTGCTGGCCTTGCGCAGAGGCGCGCATGGCGGAGGGGTTAAATCTGCCCTTGCTTGGAGCGTCGGGTGGATTCTTCTCTCGGTTATCTTTGGCCTGGCCATCGCGTATGGCGCAGTCGGCGGCTATGCAGCCGAAGCCCGCAGCCCGGCGGCCCTGCAATTTTTCACCGCCTATTTGCTGGAAAAATCGCTGAGCCTGGACAACGTGCTGGTTTTTGTCCTGCTGTTCCGGCAGTTCCAGGTGTCAACCGCGCAACAGCGCGGAGTTTTGCTCTGGGGTGTGCTCGGCGCGATGATTCTGCGCGCGATTCTGATCCTGAGCGGGGTGGAACTTGCGCGACGCTTCAACTGGGTCTTTTATATTTTTGGCGCTTATTTATTGTGGGCCGCGTGGAAAATGGTGCGGCCACCTGCGGCTTCCATTAAGAATCACACGCCCGCGCTCTGGCCCTGGCTGCAGCGCTGGTTGCCGACGACGGAGGAAAATCCCGGCGGTAAATTGGTGGTGCGCCGCGACGGCCGCTGGCTCTTCACGTCGTTGTTCGCGGTGTTGCTGACCGTCGAGTTGGTGGATGTAACTTTCGCGCTCGATTCCGTACCCGCGGTGGTGGCGGTCACTCGCGACCCGTTTTTGGCGTACAGTTCCAATATTTTTGCCGTGCTCGGTCTGCGCGCGCTTTATTTTGTCGTCGAAAAGGTCATCGAGCGTTGCTGGCTGCTGCCCTATGCGCTGGCGGGGTTGTTGGCGTTCATCGGCGCCAAAATGCTGCTGATGCAGGTTTACGAAATACCATTGGGCGTTTCACTTGCGGTGATCGCCATCGCGCTGGCGGGCGGGGTGGTGGGCTCCTGGCTGGTCAAGGCTCCGGTCGCGCGTTGATTACATCACCTGCTTGCGCGTCCACCACGCACCGGTGTTTTGCTGCTCTTCCGGGGTGGTGAAATGGTAGAGGTAAAGTTGGACGCGGATGTTTTGCGGCGGCGCGTTGGTAAAGGGATTTTGATCGAGCAATCCGAGCACCGCTGGGTTCCCATTGCGGATTTGGGCGCAGAAGAGCGGCAGCCAGGGGGGCATCTGGCGGTCGTAGTAAATCTCCAGCGCGGCAAACCACATCTGCCAGTCCAGTCGCGGCATATGGGGGGTGGTAAAGGTTGGCTCGCGCATCGGGTTGCCGGGCTTCCAGATGAATTCGTACTCGCGCCAGTTCACGCCGTCGGCGCTGCCTTCGATGACAATTTCCGGCCGGTCGGTCGTCATCACGCGGAATAGACCGTAGGAATTCGCAATGCCGAGCTGGCTGGCGCGGGTGGAGACCTCTTCGGCCAAATTCAGCTCGTGTCGGGCCGGAGGCGTGGCGCGGGTGCGTTGGTTCCAGGTGGTCGAGAATTGAATGACACCGACTAGAAAAACGAAACCAGCCAGCAATCCACGGGTCATGAGTCCGGTCAAGCGCAGCGTCGGAGGAAAGTTGGACCGGGGCGCGGGTGGTTCGCCACCAATTATTTTCCGCACCTGCGCCGGCCAGAAGGTGTCGTCGAACAACGGAAGGCACAGCACGATGGTCAGCAGATTGAAAAAGCCGTAGTTGCCCGTGGCCAGCAATGCCGCTTGCAGGAAAATTTGTAACAGTGCAGCGAGGTGTCGCAATCGCCGTGGTCCAAAAAACGCGAAGGGCACGATGGTTTCAATAAACATGCAGGCCCAGAGCGAATAGGCATGAACCCCCGCGGACTGATTATGAAACCACCAACTCGTCGAGGCCGGAATCGGCTGGGTGAAATAGTGGTATTGCAGCGCGGTGCCATCGAGCCAGGTGTTGTTGCCAATGGGCACGCCGGTCAGGCTCGACATCATTTGACGGAACCACCCCGGGTGCTCCGGGCCGGGCCCGCTGCCATTGGTCAGGATTTTAACGAGGCCGGACATCACCATCAATTTGAACAACAGCCACCACACCAGCCAGCGACCTATTTTGGATGGTTCGCGCGGCGCCCACACGCGCTGCCATAGACCCCACGGCGCGAGTAGCAACGCCACAAATCCGGATTCAATCAACAGCGCGTCCCACTGGAAATTCAGGAAAATCGGCACACCGTTGCGCAGCGAGGCGTAGGTAATTGTGCAACCCAGCAGCGCCCAACCAGGAATCAGTCCCGCCATCAACAAGAGCGAACACACTGATCCCACGCCCGCCAGCCAGTTCAGGCCAAAGGTGTTCGGGAAAAACCACAACAGCGAGGGCGCCGACCAAAACTTGGTGTTCGCCGTGGCGTCCTTTGCGGAACCAATCGCCGAGAAATAATCGTTGACGGGAATAATGCCGTGATCGCCGACCAGCCCCGCCGCCTGGGCCCAGAACGAGACGAACGCCACGAGAAAAATCAGCCCGAGCAAACGCAAAAACAAAACACTGCTGAAGCGGTAGGTGCTGGGCACGCCCGGGTCGCCGATGAATAATTTCGTAAGCAGCGAGAGCCATTGCCGATTCTGCGCCACATTGCCGTAAAACCATTCCGAGACCGCTTTGAAGCCCGGCACGTGACGATACATTTTCAATCCCAGACTGTGGCCGCGCGCGAGGCTCAGCGATTCAAACACCGCTTCTGCCCCGCGAAAGGCGCGGCCGTCGGGGAGGATGAGGAAAACGGCCTTCGCATAGTCTTTCTCCCCCAATTCGGTAAAACGTGCGCCGACGGATTGGAAAGTTTCATAATCCACGGCACCCTGGGTATAGCCCTGCCAGCGCCGGATCCAGCCGCCGCAAAAACGGCATTCACCGTCCCAAATCATCAAGGGCCGGGCCGGGGGTTTGGTCACGCGTAAAGTCAGTAGATCCATGGCAGCAAAACGCGGATTATAGCGCGACGATGGCCGCCGTCAGCACTGCAATTGTGCGGTCAATCGCGTCGGCGTCGTGCGCCGTGCTGATAAAGCAGGTTTCGTAGGCCGAGGGCGGCAGGTACACGCCGTTGTCCAGCGCAGTATGAAACACCTTGCTGAAAATTTTGGCGTCGCCAGTCAGCGCCGTGGTGTAATCGCGCACAGGTTTGTCGGTGAAAAACAGCGCAAACATCGAGCCCACTTGCGGCACTTGCAGTGGCAGGCCTTTTTTCTTTGCGGTTTCGCGCAAGGCCCCGGCGAGTTTTTTGCCGGCGGTTTCGAGTGCGGCGTAAGGTTTCAGCTCTTTAATAAGTGTGAGCGCGGCCAGTCCCGCGGCGACGGCCAGCGGATTGCCGCTCAGCGTCCCGGCTTGATACACCGGGCCGAGGGGCGCGAGTTTCTCCATCACGTCGCGGCGTCCGCCAAAAGCACCCACCGGCAAACCGCCGCCGATGATTTTGCCCAGCGCGGTCAGGTCGGGTTTTATGCCGGTGACTTCCTGCACGCCACCGGGAGCGAGACGGAAGCCCGTCATCACTTCGTCAAAAATCAGCAACGCGCCGGCCTTGGTGCAGCGTTCGCGCAAACCGGCGAGATAACCGGCGTCAGGCAAAATCAGGCCGACGTTGGCGGGGTAGGGTTCGAGGATGATGCCCGCGATTTGGCCGGGAAATTTTGCAAACGCCTCATCCACGGCGGCAAGGTCGTTGTAGGGCAGGACAATGGTGTCGGCGGCGGTGGCGGCGGGGATGCCCGCACTGTCGGGGTGGCCGTGGGTCAACGCGCCGGAGCCGGCTTTGACCAGCAGCGTGTCCACATGGCCGTGGTAGCAACCGGCGAATTTGATGATTTTATCGCGCTGGGTAAACCCGCGCGCCAGACGCACGCACGACATCGTGGCTTCGGTTCCGCTGTTGCACAGGCGCACCATTTCCAGCGACGGCACCAGCTCGGCCATGATTTCCGCCATGACGACTTCGTTGGGGTGGGGCGTGCCAAAGCTTGTGCCTTTTTCGAGCGCGGAGGCGATGGCCAGGCGGATGCGCGGGTGATTGTGCCCAAACAGCGCCGGGCCCCAAGTGCAGACGTAGTCAATCACTTCGCCGCCGTCGGCGGGGTACAACCGGCAGCCCTGCGCGCGGACGGTGAAGAACGGCGTGCCCCCGACCCCGCGAAACGCCCGCACCGGCGAATTCACGCCGCCGGGAATCAGCCGCTGGGCGCGCTCGAACAAGGTATCGGAAAGAGGGGTGGGCATGGAATTGTATAGCCGGGAAAAATTTTACGCGTGCGTTGGAAAAAATAGCCTGACAAAACTCCTGTGGTGGACAAATCAAAAACAACCCTCCTCCTCGCCTCCGCTTCGCCGCGGCGGAAGGAACTGCTGGCCCGTTTGCGCGTGAAGTTCGAGGTCTTGGTCGCGCCGATTACGGAGCATGAGGATGTAAATGCCGAGCCGCGCGCGATGGTTTTGCACAATGCCGCGCTTAAGGCCGCCTGGGTTTGCGCGCAACGTCCGGGAGCGTGGATTCTTTCTGCCGATACGACGGTCGCCCTCGATAATCAGGTCTTAAACAAACCGGCAGATTTGGCCGAGGCGCGGACAATGCTTAAACGTCTTTCGGGCCGCACCCATACGGTTTATACGGGCGTATGTCTTTGGCGAAAGGGAGCGCCGTCCCTGCCCGATAGGGAAATCTCCCATTGCGAGACGAGCGAGGTCACGTTTCGCAAGCTCGATGACGAAACCATCACGCGCTACTTCGCGCTAGTGAACCCGCTCGATAAAGCCGGGGCCTATGGCATCCAGGAGGGACGCGAATTGATTCTGCAAAAATATCGCGGGTCGTTCTCCAACATCATGGGCCTGCCGGTGGAATGGCTGGCCGGGCAACTGCGCGGGCTGGCCTTGCTTCCCGCCGGGGAAGTACCCATCATTGAAGACTCATTGTTTCGTGACAACTCCCACACAGCCGCCCGTTAGCCCAGCCACCACGCGCCCCCTGCGGGCGTGGACAGATTTTGACCAATTAAACAAGCGGCGCGAAGACGACCCCAAAATCATCGGCTCGGCGGTGCTGCTGACCTTCGTGCTGCATGCCGCGTTGTTCTTTTGGATTCTGCCCTGGCTCGGCACCGCGATGCAAATGTCGCGCGGGATGACAAATCAGTCCGCCGGTCTTCCGCCGCCGTCCGTGGAATATATTTTGACGCCGCTGACGCCCGCCGACCAGCAGGCGATGCGCTACATCGAGACCAATCCGAACGCGCCCGCCGTCCCGCCACTGCCCACGAACAATATTTCCAACCGCGACCAGCGCGTAGCCCAGCCCAACCCGAATCCCAACGGCAATTCCGACAAGCCCCGGACGAATGGAGACCAGTTGAATTCGCAGAAAATCGTGCAAGGCAGTTTGTCCAAACCCGCACCTGCACCGTCGCCGCCGACTCCTGTTGCTCCGCCCGCGCAGAAACCCGCCGCGGCTGCGGAACCGACCGCGCCCGTCACCGCCGCTGCACCCGCAGCCTTGCCCGCCAAACCGATGGCAACTGACGGCGAAGGCATTCGCTTCGATGAAAAGCCTCCAGAAAAACCGGCCGACAAACCCGCTGATACAACTCTGCCGCCTTCCGTGGCCCAGCAACAGCCCAATCCACGCTCTCGACCGGGGCCGTTGACGCCCGATTTCGTTGCGGCCAGTGCCGCGGCCGTCACGCCGGAATCGCGCCAGAGTCTGGACGTAAAAACCCACGAAGGGCCGCTTCTCAAGGAAACGCAAGGCACGCACAATGCGGGCATTAATCCGGCGGTGGATGCAAAGTTCAGTCAATTCGGTGGCTATCTGGAGATGATGTATGAGGCCATTAGTTCACAGTGGGACAACGAATGTGAAAATTATTCTTTCAACCTGCGCGACGCCGGCACGGCGGTCGCCATCCAATTTGTCATTAACCCCAAGGGGGAAGTCACCGAGTTGCAAGTGCTCGATTCCAACGCCACCCGCGGCGCGACGCTCATGTGTGTGAACGCCATCAAGCTGCCCGCGCCCTACGGAGTGTGGAGCAAGGAGATGGTCGCGCTCCTCGGCACGGGACAAACCGTCCGCATCACCTTTTACTACCGATGAGCGAAGCACCTGCACCGGTCAATTGGGCGAAAGTGCTGCCGCTGGCGCACGGCGCGCGCGTGGTGCATGTCGAAGGGAGGTTTTTGGCGTTGGAAAAACCCGCCGGATTGATGTCGCATCCCAATAAGGATGCGGATCGCAATTATTCTTTGCTCCAGGCGCGGTACGACCACCAGCGCGAATGTTACCGCTGGCATCCGGAATCCGCGGAAGATCCGGGGAAATTATATTTGGTCAACCGCATTGATTCGCCGACCTCGGGCCTGGTGCTTGCGGCGATGGACAGCGAAGCGGCGGCCACCGGGCGTGCGGCTTTTGAAAAGGGCGAAGTCAAAAAAGTTTATTTCGCCCTGGTCCTGGGCTCAATTCGTCCGCGGAAAGGCACTTGGACCGACCAGTTGATTCGCCTGCCCGTGCGCCCCGGCAGCCACGAAGGCGCGCGCATTGTCGTCAAACGGCCAGGCCCGGGCCCGGTCGGCAAAGTGGCGACCACGCATTACGAGGTCGTCGAAGTCCGACCCAACGCCGGTGCGATGCTTACGCTGCTCCGCCTTGAGCCGGCCACGGGCCGCACGCATCAAATCCGGGTGCAATCCGCTGCGCATGGCCACCCGATTGTAGGCGACGGCACTTACGGTGATTTTCCATTCAATCGCGAATTTGGCCGCCGCACCGGTCATAAGCGTTTGTTTCTGCACGCGGCCAGCACGCGGTTGGCAAAACTAAATTTCTCTGCCGAAAGCCCGCTGCCCAAGGAGTTTTACGCTGCGCTCGGCAAAGAAAAAGCGATGGAGTAGATTTGATCAGGGAACTGTGGCGGCGGTTTGAGCGAGACGAGTAATTTCTTCGGTCGGCAATTCCCGCTCATTGGCAAAGGCCAATCCGACGACGGCGCGGACTGCTCCTGACGAATCGAGAATGGGCAAAGCAATCGCCGCCTGGGCTTGAACTGCGCGGGTGCCGGGGCGGACATCGCCGCTGCGGTCGGTTTGCAAATTGCAGGTCTGCACCGGTTCCTTGCGCTCCAAGGCCAGCCCGGCCATGCCCTTTCCAATCGGGATGGTTAGGGTCGCGGCGATGACGGGAGGAGGTAGATTGATGACTGCAACCAGTTTTAGTCCCTCGCCCTCGCGCCGGTGAACTGTTCCAGCAATGCCGCCTTGGGCCTGCACAAAAGCTTCCAGCCATTGCTGGGCAGTTGGTTCCGGGGTAAACATGGTAAAAGTGGTGCTCGGGAAGGGAGTCGAACCCTTAAGCCTTACGGCATACGCTCCTGAGGCGTACGTGTCTGCCAATTCCACCACCCGAGCCTGTCATTAGGGCAACCCGGTTGAGCGGGTCGCCATCGAACAAAGGGTTGCGAAATTACCCCGCCATTGCCACCGTGTCAAGCGATGAGCCAACGCCAGAATAACACCCGCTTTTGGAAATACCATGCCTTGGGCAACGACTACCTCGTGCTCGATGTGGCCGATGCCCCGCGCGCGCCCAAACCCGCCGAGGTCGTGCGCATCTGCCACCGCAACTTTGGTTTGGGGTCGGACGGGATTCTCTACGGACCGCTCAAGATCAAGGGCGCGGACTTCGGCCTGCGCATCTTTAACCCCGACGGCAGCGAAGCTGAAAAAAGCGGCAACGGCCTGCGCATTTTCGCACGCTATTTGTGGGACCGTAAAAAGGTCAAAAACAAACCCTTTACCATCCACACGCCCGGCGGGATCGTCACTTGTGTGGTCACCGCCGGTGGCAAAAAAATCACCGTCGAGATGGGCCGCGTGAGTTTCCATAGTCGAGATATTCCAGTCAACGTCAGTCCCGCGCGCGAAGTGCTTGACGAGAAAATCGCTGTTGCCGGCCGGACATTTCGTTTTTACGCGGCGACGGTGGGCAATCCGCATTGTGTGCTGCCGTTGGACGAGATATCGCCGAAACTGGCGCACGAATTCGGCCCGCATTTGGAAACCCATGTCCTTTTTCCCAATCGCAGCAACGTGCAGTTCCTAAAAATTCTCGACCGCAAAAACATCCAGATTGAGATCTGGGAGCGCGGCGCGGGCTACACGCTGGCGTCGGGCAGCTCAAGCAGCGCGGCGGCGGCGGTCGCGCGCAAAATGGGCGCCTGCGATGGAGACATTACCGTCCACATGCCCGGCGGGAAATTAAAAATCCAGGTTGCCGACGATTACGCCATCACCATGACCGGCCCGGCCACGCGGGTGGGGGAGTATTTCTTGGATAAGGAAGCGCTGAAGTAATCCAAGACCATTCATGAACACCCTGAAACTTTACCGATCGGGATTGGGGTTTGATGTCTTTCTGGCACTTCTTGGAACATTCATCGCTGATATAGGCGAAGTCAGTGGGGCGCTTTTAATTACCGCCCTTGTCCACTCAATCGTGGCCAGTTTGGTTTATTTTCGGGGTAAACGTCGCGGTGCATTTACTAAAATGGATCAAGGGTTTCTCATCTGTGGTCAATTGGGCATTTTACTCTTCTTACTGCTGCTCCACCTTTTGCTCATCCAACATTATTTCCGCTCGATGCTTTAGCTTCCCGGATTCTGCGCCACCCAGAAGCGGCAGTCGTCGCCGAATTTGCGCACTTCCTCGGATTCATTGGCGATGTCGGCGCGCAGCACGTCGGTTTCATAACGCCAGCCGGTGGCGGCGAGGTCTCCCAGGATTTCTTCGCGAATCGGAACATGGATAAACAAAAGTCCGTGTGGGCTTTCGACCAGGCGGTCGCCGAGTTCGTCCAGTCCCGGCGCTTGTTTGCCTTCCTTCCAGCGCTGTTCTTCTTCAACCCAAAAGTCGTGGTATTTTTCGCCGACGCGGTTGTGGGTGGTGAAGGCAAACCACGCGCCGGGTTTGGTGACGCGACGAATTTCGCTTAAAGCTTTGCGCCGGTTTTCGCGCTTGGGAATCGTCATCAACCCGTTGAAGCCAAAAATCGCACCGTCGAATTCACCCGCTTCGAAGGATAACTTTGTGGCATCGCCGACGCGGAAACTGATGCCGTATTCCAGCACACGGTTGATGCGCCGGGCTTCTTCCACCATGTCGCGGGCGATGTCCACACCCAGCAACCGATGGTAGCCCAGTTCCCATAGTCCGCAGGCGATGCGGCCCGTGCCGCAGCCCAGTTCCAAGATTACATCGTCCGGTTTGAACAGCCGCAGAAAGATTTTTTGCTCCGAAATCCACAAACCGACGCGGCTGACCGCCTTGGTGTAGTCGGCGACCACTTCCGGCTGGTTATAGTAGGCTTTGACGGCATCGGGCTCCATGGGTTTTACACTTCTTTAGCGGGCTTTGCGATTGAAGGATTGGGTCTGAAATGATAGGCTTTGTCCTTAGTAAGATGCCAGCGCCGATTTGCAAATAACGATCGGCGGCCAGCTTCTTTTATTTATAAATCATGTAATGGGGTTTTTGTCCCTGTCAGCCATCAAGTTAGGTAAATGCGCCCGCAGGTCTTTTCAGCGGCGAGCGCGGGGCCTTGGCTTGGCCTGTTTCCTGGTTTGCTTGATGTTCAGTTTGCGCCTGGGGGCAGTGTCGGCACCGGGCACACCGGGCTCCGTCGCTAATTCGCCGTCCGATGCACGGACTACCATGCGCGATAGCACCAAGGAAATCCCGGCCGGATTGCAGCCAACCTTGGCGGGCGGGCCCGTTCGACCGCATATTTCGCGCACCAATTTGCAGCCGCAGGAAGAGAACGCGGTGATGGAATTCAATGTTAGTTTAAAGATGCGCAATTTTGCGGAATTGCAGACCCGGCTGAACCGCGGTGAAATTATCCCTCCGGCGGAAATGGCCGCCAACTATCTTCCTTTGCCCGACGACTTCAACGCCACCACCGACTGGCTGCGCCAACAGGGACTCACGATTGATCCAAAATCCGGCGGCATGTTGATCATCGCCCGTGGCACGGTGGCGCAGATTCGGACGGCCTTTCAAACGACATTTGCGCGGGTTGCAACTGCCGACGGTGAATTTACTTCGGCGGTCACTGCGCCCAACGTGCCCGCGGGTCTCGCCCCGGCGCTGATAGGCATCAATGGTCTCCAACCGCATTTGCGCAAGCACCCGCATCTCAAGCAGCCCGATTCGGCTTCGTCCTTTACCCCGCCTTATTTTCCGAAGCAAATCGCCATCGCCTACGGCGCAAACTCCCTGACGCAAACTGGCGCGGGCCAGACCATTGCCATCGTCATGGATGCGTACCCCCTCAATAGTGACCTCACTACTTTTTGGACCACATCCAACATCCCGCAAACTACGGCCAATATCACGGATGTCACCGTCAGTACTGGTCCACCGACTGGTGCCAGTGCTGATGCACTAGGTTACGAGGAAGTGTGCCTCGACGTCGAATGGAGTAGCTCGATTGCTTCTGGCGCCAAAGTCCGCGTTTATGGCGTGCCTGGCCTGGACGACGTAAGTCTGGATACAGCCTACCAGCAAATTTACACCGATGCGACGACCAAGCCCCAGCTTGGCTTGCATGTGGCTTCATTTAGCTATGGCGGCAGTGAGTCCTCCGCCTCGCAATTGCAAACGGACGACGCCTTGTTGGCGCAATTGGCCAGCGCGGGTGTCACGGTTTTTGCCTCGTCGGGCGACAATGGCGCAATCGTCGGGGCGGAGAGCCCGGCCAGCGACCCCAATGTCACCGGCGTCGGCGGCACGAGCATCACTTTGAATACCACCACTGGTGCGGTCACCAGTGAAAATGTGTGGGTGGACACGGGTGGCAATTCCAGTTCGTTTTTCCCCAAGCCGTCGTGGCAGACCGGGACGGGGGTCCTGGGCACGGTGTCCAACCGCATGGTGCCGGATGTCGCTGCGCCTGCTGATCCGAACACGGGCTGCCTGATTGTGTTTAATGGGGCCAGCACGACCGTGGGCGGCACCAGTTGGAGTTCGCCGACGTGGGCCGGTTTTTGCGCATTAATCAATCAAGCTCGCTTAAGCAACGGCGAGACTGCACTCGGGGCGCTAAATCCAAGAATATACCCCCTCCTCGGCACGGCGTGCTTTCGCGATATTGTGAATGGCCAGAATGGTGGCAATAGTGCCGGCATTGGTTATGATATGTGCACGGGTCTGGGCGTGCCGGTCTTTCCCGCGCTACTCCAGCAATTGATCACCGTGCTCACACCTCCCGCCAACCAGGAAGTGGCGGTGGGTCAAAACGCCACCTTTACGATGACTGTTGGCGGTCTGGCCACTTCCTTCCAATGGCAGCGCATGGCGGCGGGAACCTCGACCTGGGTCAATCTAACCAACAGCAGCACTTATCAGGGCGTGGCCACGGCGAATCTCACGGTCAGCTCCACCACGGTAGCGATGAGTGGCGACCAGTTTCAGTGTGTGCTCAACAACGGCATCACGCCGCCTGCCACCTTGGTGGTCGTCTCGCCTGCTTATGCGGTCTCCACCTTGGCCGGACAGGTCGGGGTGGCGGGCGGCAATGACGGGGTTGGCGCGAATGCGCAGTTCAATTTGCTCAACGATGTCGCGCTGGATGGCTCGGGCAATATCTATGTGGCGGACACGCTCAACAACACGGTGCGCAAAGTCACCACCGCGGGCAATGTCACCACCTTGACCGGCGCGGCCGGCATCACGGGCAGTGCCAATGGTTCGCTCAGTATCGCGCGATTTAATTTCATCAACTCGATTGATCTCGACGCCTCGGGCAACATTTATTTGTGCGACTCCAACAACAACGAAATCCGCAAAATCTTGACCAACGGCACCGTGACGACGCTCGCGGGCGCGGCGGGAACTAGCGGCACACGCAACGGCACAGGCAGCGGGGCGCGGTTCAACTTCCCGGACGGCATCGCGGTGGATGCCTCGGGCAATGTCTTTGTCTGCGACTCTGATAGCAATACCATCCGGCGGGTTACCCAGGCTGGGGTTGTCGCGACCATCGCCGGCCAGGCGGGCACCGCGGGATTTGCGAATGGGACTGGCACGGGCGCCCTGTTTAATTTCCCCAGCGCCATCGCGGTGGATGCCTCCGGCAATCTGTATGTGGCAGACTCCAACAACAACGCCATCCGCAAGTTGACCCTATCTGGTGGAACGTACACGGTGACTACCCTGGCCGGTTCGCCACCGTATCAAGGCATCGCCGACGGCAGCGGTTCATTTGCGCGGTTCAACTACCCCAGCGGCATCGCGGTGGATAACTCCGGAAATATTTATGTCACCGACACGAATAACAATACCATCCGCAAAATCACCCCCGCCGGCGTGGTGACGACTCTGCTCGGGCAGGCCATGGTCCAGGGCAGCGCCGATGGCATCGGCGGCGCATCGCAGTTCAATCAACCTTACGGGCTGGTGCTCAATTCCGCCGGAACCATCTACATCGCCGACTCCGTTAATGACACGCTCCGGGTGGCGGTTGCCGCAGTACCTCCGCAAATTCAGACTCCGCCGGCCAGCCTCACGGCCAATGTGGGCGACGCTCCCAGCTTTAGTGTCATCGCCAATGGTTCGGCCACCTTGACTTACCAGTGGCAGCGCCTGCCTGCGGGCGGTAGCACTTGGGCGAATTTGACGGACGACGATACGTACTCCGGTGCCGTTACCACGAATCTCACTATTAGTTCCGCACTTGCCGCGATGAATGGCGACCAGTTCCGGTGTTTCATCGCCAACCTCATCGGAAATGTCACCAGCGCCGCGGCCACGCTCACGGTTCAATCCCCGCCTTCCTTTACCCTCCAGCCGGTGAATATCGCCTTGAGCGCAGGCGACACTGCCGAGTTCAGTGTCACCGCCGTAGGCCAGCCGGTGCCCACTTACCAATGGCAGGTGTTGCCCAGCAGCGGATCCAGTTGGGTTAATTTGACCAACAACAGCACTTTCGCTGGCACGGGCACTTCGCGGCTTAGCGTGCTTGGCGCCACCAATGCATTAAATGGCGCACAGTTTAGTTGTGTGGCCAGCAACGGTATCAGCCCGAACGCCACATCTTCATCCGCGTTGCTCACGGTTTATCCGGCGGGCTATCTCTCCTGGGCGGTGGGCTTGAGTTTGGCTGGAACCAGCGCGTCGCCAACCGCGACCCCCTTCACTGATACGCTGCCGAACCTCGCTCGTTTTGCCATGAACATTGGCGCGGTGCCCGCATCCGGCCAGTTGCCCGCCTTGTCCGTGCAGGTTATCAATGGCGCCGCGTATCTGCGGCTGGATTACAACGTCAGCAAAAATTTAAGCGGTCTGCAGGTTGTCGCGCAATACTCCTACGATTTGTCCACCTGGCAAAATCTTTCCAATGCGGCGGTTGCCCAACTCGCCGACCCGAACGCGCAGACTTCCCATTACCAGGCCAGCGTTGCCATTCCGGCGAGTGGGATGGTGTTCCTACGGTTGGCGATTCAGCCGCAGTAGTTTCAAGTGAGAGAGGCTCAACTCGCTTCGGCCACTTCAATTTTACTGGCTTCGGCAAAGCCCAGTGCGGTGGTGCCGCCCGCGCGCAGGTCGCAATGCACGACGCCGCTCGTTCGGTCGCGTTTCATGACGCGCACACGCGCTCCAGGTTTGAGTCCGGTTTGCTGGACAAATTCCAAAAAACGCGAAGTTTGATCCAGGATGCGCACCACCCGCCAGGATTTGGCTGGCGCGCAATTGGCCAGCGTCACGCCGCCTTTCGTCTCAAAACGCGGATGTTTGACGTTGGGAATGGGATCGCCGTGGGGATCCACCACGGGGTGTCCGAGGAACTCGTCGAGTCGTGCCAAAACGTGGTCGGAAATGGCGTGTTCAAGCGCCTCAGCCTCTTCGTGAACTTCCGACCAATCCATTTTCAGCACTTGCACCAAAAACGATTCGATTAAGCGGTGTTTGCGTAACACCGCGAGCGCGAGGGTTCGCCCTTTGGCCGTCAGGCGCACGCCCGTGCGCGCATGGTATTCCACCAGTCCCTGTTTGGCCATGGACTTGACCATCGTGGTGCTCGTGCCCGGCACGACCCCCAGCGCCTCCGCAATGGTGCCCGTCGGCACCATGCCGCCGGGCTCCCCTGAGCGCAGCAAGATGGCCTTGAGGTAATTCTCGATGGTGCTGGACGCCATAAGGGCCAGTGAATCCGAATCGGACTTTGAGGACAACTCTATTTTGAATTTGACTAATCAAAATGCAAACTTCTATGCTATGCAAAGATGAGTAATGGTGTTCAAAATCTGCCGGTGGCCCCGCCGCCCCCGGCTCCGCCCGGCGGGCGGTCGTTGGAGGGATTGCATGGCACCGTGCGCCTGCCCGAAGCAGCGGCCCGGCCCTGGCGTCAGTACCTCGCCTTTTTCGGGCCGGCGCTGCTGATTAGTGTCGGTTACATGGATCCCGGCAATTGGGCCACTGACCTGCAGGCCGGTGCCCAATTCAAGTATCAACTGCTCTGGATTGTGGGCTGCTCGAGCCTCATGGCCATTTTTTTGCAGGTCATTTCCGCGCGGCTGGGGCTGGCGACGGGCCGGGACCTTGCCCAATGCTGCCGGGATTTTCTGCCGAAATGGACGCGCTGGCCGAATTACCTGAGTTGCGAAATAGCCATTGCCGCCTGCGACATGGCCGAGATTTTGGGCAGCGCCGTGGCCATCCATCTGTTGTTTCCGCAGATTTCGCTCTTGATGGCAGTGTGTATCACGGGATTTGACGTCCTGCTGCTATTGACCTTGCAACGATTCGGCATGCGCATGATCGAGGCGGTCATCCTGGTGCTCGTCGCCACGATTGCCGGTTGCTACTTTATTGAAATTTTCGTGCTGGCCCGGACGGCCCCGGGTGTTCTCGAGTTGGGCCGGGGTTTGCTGGCGCCCGACTTGCTGGCATTTTTCCACCACCACGACCTGGTCTTTGTTGCGATGGGCATCATCGGCGCCACGGTGATGCCGCACAACCTGTACCTCCACTCCGCGCTGGTGCAAACCCGCCAGTTGCGGAAAGACGCGCCTGCCATTCAACAGGCGATTCGGTATAACACGCTCGATACCGTGGTCGCCTTGTCGGTGGCCTTTTTCGTCAATGCCGCCATCCTCGTGCTGGCTGCGATTGTTTTTTTTGGCCGGGACCGGGTGGCTTTGGCCTCAGGCCAGGTCATTACCTTTGGGGTCAATGCCGACTGGATCCAAGTCGCCTACCTGACTCTGGCGCCGCTTTTGGGTACGGTGCTGGCGAGCCTGCTGTTTGCCGTGGCGTTGCTGGCCAGCGGTCAGAGCAGCACCATCACTGGCACACTGGCGGGCCAAGTCGTAATGGAAGGCTTCATGCACTGGAAAATCCCACCGTGGGTGCGCCGCCTCGTCACGCGGCTTTGCGCCATTGTTCCAGCGATAGCTTTTATTGCGATTCGCGGCGACCGCAGCATCAATGATCTTTTAACCTTGAGCCAGGTGGTGCTGGCTCTGCAGTTGCCCTTGGCGATGTTGCCGCTAATGTATTTTGCCAGTTCGAAGCGGCGCATGGGCCCGCAACGGATTGGCAAATTCCTGATGGTTGCCGGCTGGGCCTCGTGCTTGTTGATTACTGCACTCGACCTCTACGGCCTGCCCGGCGCGCTGCACGACGCCTGGGCCATTTTAGCCGGGCGTTAAGTGCTTCTGGGTTGGCTAAAGTTTCGCTGGCGATTCTGCGGGCCTCTGCTATGGCTTGCGGATGTCCTTTCGTGGAAGACTTTTGTTTTGCGTGGCCGGCATTTTCGTGGGGTCGTTGGGGTTTGCTGCGGACGAGCCCGCTACGACTACTCCAGCTGGCCTGTGGAATCGTCCCAATCTCCTCAGTGACTCCGACAGCTGGCGTACGCAGCTGAACGACGCCGGTTGGCAGCCGTTTGCTTCCTGGACTGGTGAGCTATGGGACAATCTTGGCGGCGGCATTCGCCCGGGCATGACGGACGATATGTTGCTGACCGGCGGAACCGAGGCTGACCTTGAAAAATTGGCGGGCTGGAAAGGCGGGACATTGCGGGTTTCGTTTAATTACATTCAGAGCACCCACCCGGATCACAACACCGGTGCCTTCAATGAGCCAACGAACATTGATGCCTCCAATCAGATCCGCCTGTATAATTTCTATCTCCGCCAAAAACTTTTTGATGATCAATTGACACTCAAGATTGGACAGATTGGCGCGGACGATGATTTCGCCCAGTGTGCTGCCACCGCGTTGTTCATTAATCCGGGCGTAAATATGCAGCCTATCCTCGTCAATCAGGTCTTGGCCAATGGCAATCCATCCATCCCGCATTTTCCGCTCGATGCCCCGGGCTTGTTCGCTCGCATCGATCCAAAAGGTTGCCCGGTGTACACTCAGGCTGCGATTTACTTGAGCGACGCCGGTTCCGATGTCAGCAACAACCATGGCTGGGGCTGGCATCCCGGTCATGGCCTCGTCTATGCGGCGGAAACGGGCTGGAATTACCACTGGGCGCAAAAGCCGGGTACGCTTGCGGCGGGCGCCTATTACAACGATGGACAATTTACGAATTGGAATACCGGAGCCGGCCAGCACGGAATTTTTGGTTTTTACGGTTTTCTGAATCAGGCCTTGTGTCAGACCAGTGATCCGGGTGGCGGTGATCCACGGCCGATTCTGACCGGTTTTCTCTTTGGGGGCATGGCGGGGCCGGATGATTTGGTCGAGCCTGATTGCGATTGTGGCTGCGGCTTGGATTGGTGCGGGCCGCTCCCGGGCCGGCCCAAAGATGTGGCCGGTGTCGCCCTGCTCTACACCGGATTTAGTTCCGCCTTTACGCGCAGTGCCTTTAATGCAAACGGCCCCGGGGTGACGACCGCTGGGGAAACCAACGTGGAATTTACCTATCAGGTCAACTTCACGCCCTGGCTGTCCGTGCAGCCAGATTTCCAGTTGGTGTTCAATCCCGCCAATGCCGGCAATCGCGCCACGGCCCTGGTCGTGGGTGCCCGGGCTGCCGTGACCTTTTAACCGCTGGCCAACGAGTGATGCGGTAATCCACTACGGCAACTCCAGCGCGAGGTAATCATAGTTAATGCAGTTTTGGTCGCTCGACATGTTGGTTTGCACCAGCGTGATGGTATTTTCGCCGGCGTGGAGCTTGCCGGGACTAATCGATACATACTGAACTTCGTATTTGCCATGGTCAGATTCCCGCACCAGCGGGCTGCCTTCGTGATTTGGAAATTTGGGCTTCACTTGCTTATAGACCGCCGAGTCGCTGTTTACCAAGACATCCAGATCTGCGCCATAAGAGCCGGCGATCGCCAGCGTCAGGGTCGCTGTCCCGTCGGGCGAGGAATCGAGATTGAAGTGGATGCGCCAGCGGTGGGGCACGCGCTTCGTTCCCTCGTAATAATAACTCTGCACGTAATTCCAGTCCGTTTTATAATCACTTTTGCCGACATAGTACTCGAGTGGGTTGGGAAATTCCTGCGGGTTGGTTTTGTAAAGCATGGGCGTGAAGTAGTCATTGCCGTGTTTAAATTCCGTGGAGCGGCGGTCGGGTACGCCGATTTCCCAGGCGATTTTCGAACCGTGATGGGGCACATTCCAGACGACATCGCCCAGGGTGGTGGCCCGGCCTGCGGTCACGGTCACATTGTTGCGGGAATATTCACCGACGGCGCCGTTGGTAAAGGCGTAGAGGGTGTACTGGCCCGGCCGGATGTTGGGAATTTTAAAACTGCCATCATTCGCCGCATGCACCCAGTACTGGTAATATTCTGACTGAAACTGGAAGCCGCCCTCGTGGCCGCTTTCGGGTGCGGCGATGCCAACCCAGGCGTTCGCACCATTCACTTCCGGCTTCAGCGCGTCGGTCACCAGAAATTTGCCCGTCACGCTGCCGCGGTCTTTTGCGCCGGGGTAGGCGGAATTGACCGCCCAGGCATACGGCCACGCCGCCGCCTCGGCCTTGGCCTGCTCCTTGGCATCCGCCCAACATTCGTCGCCGGTGGCCTTGTCGTTGAGGTAAAGCAGGTAGGGGCCGTACACCTTCTGCCAGGCGGTTCCCTTCGGAATCTGCGGGCCCGTGCCGCCAAAGTGATTCATGTTCAGGTGCACGAGATTGATCGAGCCCAGCGTGGCGGTCAGATCCTGCTTCAGCGGTCCGTCGGTGAAAAATTCATCGCTGCCAAACACCAGCCAGCTGCCCAGGTGGTTCCGGTCGCTCGCGTAACCCCAGCACGGGTGATCCCAGTATTCGGTGACGTAAACATACTTGCAGTCGTATTTGCCGTTCCACGGACCGCTGGTAAATTGCGTGACTTCCTTGGGCGCGCCCTCCACCGGCACCATTCGTTTGTAGTCGCCGGCGGTGGGTAATTGCCAGTGGCGCAATTCATCAATATAATCATCTTCCAGCACCCACTCGTCCCCGCGCACGGGCGTAGGCCAGACCATGCGCCATTCCCCCACGCCCATTTCCGGATAGCTCGCCGGGTGGGAATTGATGGTGTAAACGTACAGGCCGCTCGCGCCGCGGGTCAGCACAAAATGCACGTCCACATCCCACGCGTGTTTGTCACCCTTGGTCGGCGTGTAAATATGTTTGCAGGAAACATCCACGTAATCCGCGGTTTGCTTCGTCAGCGTAAAAATGCAGTGGGCCAGTTGTTCGTAGTCGGTGCCACCGTCGCGGCTAAAGTAGATGGGCTTGCCGGTCATCTCGTGCCCTTTGAAGACCAGGTGCTCAACTTGCGCCACTTCCGTGTCAATGTTCGCGGAAACGATGCCGTTGGAGAGCACTGCGTACTTGCCGGTGTGGGAGAATTTGACATCGGAGCCTGAATTGCCGCCACCGGGGACATTGGCGCGGGCGGGGCGGGTGGCGACTAAACTCGCGAAGGCCAGCAATGCATACGCCAGCAGTCGCTTGGGATGGGCTGGGGCATTTTTTGAATTCATGGGAAGATTCTCCTGAAGGGTGGCATAATCCTTGGCCATCGTGGCCCACAAATCAATCCAGACGTTGCAGTCATTCCGTCCCGGGCGAACTCACTTTTTACGCAAGGGTTCGATGACCGACGAAAAATCCTGTTCGCCGAGATTCTGGCCCAGGGCGTTTTTGAACACGTCCAATGCCGCAGCGGCAGTTTTGAAATCAACCCCGTGGGCTTTACCCATGGCATGGGCATAGCCGACATCTTTCGCCATCAGCTTCAGCGCAAAATTAGGGGTGTAATCACGCACGGTCATGCGGGTGGCCATGGTTTTTACCAGCGGGCTGCCCGGTGTGCCTTGGGTTAAAATTTCCAGCGTTTTGGCGCGGTCGAGGCCGGATTTTTCAATCAAGGCCAGCGCCTCCGCAAACGACACCGCCTGCACCGCACATAAAACATTATTGAGCAACTTGACCAGGGCACCGCTGCCGATGGGCCCCACATGGGCGATGGCCTTGCTCATCACCGCCAGGACCGGGCGCGCTTTTTCCAGCGTGTCCGTCGAGCCGCCCACCAGAAAGGTCAATTCGCCCGCCGCCGCGTGGGGTTTGGTGCCCGTCACCGGCGCTTCGAGCAGTTCGCAATTCTTCTTCTTCGCTTCTACGTTAAATTCCTTAATCCAGTCCGGGGTGATGGTGCTGCATTCGATGAGAATCGCGCCGGGCTTAGCGCCCGCCAGTGCGCCGTTTTCACCGAGCCATATTGCTCGCGCCGCAATGTCATCCGCCAGCATACTTATAATAATGTCCGCGCCGGCGGCAGCGGCCTCGGGTGAAGCTGCGACTTTCGCGCCGGCGGTGGCCAGGGGTTTTGCCTTGTCAGCATTGCGATTATAGACAGCCAGCGGAAAGCCCGCGCCCAGCAGACGATTCGCCATGCCACCGCCCATGATGCCAAGGCCGAGAAATGCAACGGAAGGTTTGGTCATAGTTAAAGCGGTTGGGTGAAAACCAATTTATTTTTGGTTTTAATAACGGAAAGCGGATTTTCCAGCGCCCGGCCCAAGCCATTAAAATGTACGCGCATCACATCGCCGTCCGCCAGCTTGATGCCCTCGCCAAAGCTCAGTGCGCACGCGCCAAAGTAATGCACATGGGCATCGCCGGGGCGGCGGTGGGTTTCAAATTTGAAATGGTGGTGTTCGATATTCGCCAGGCTGTGGCACATTTCCGCTTCGCCGGTGAGAATTTCCTTCTTCCACAAAATTTTCCTGTCGCGCTCGATTTCTGCCGTGCCCGGCACAGATTGAAAGTCCGCCCCGACGACCAATTCCGGCCCCAAGGAACAGGTGCGGATTTTTGAGCCGGCGAGATTCAGGTAGTTTTTCTTTTCAAAAACGTGATCAGAAAACTCATTGCCTTGGGCAAAACCCACGCGCCACGGCTTTCCGTCCGGCCCGATGACATAGCAGCCAGCAATTTCGGCTTCTTCGCCGCCGTCCTCGGCATAGGCGGGCACCAGCAGTGGTTCGCCTTGCGCGCGCAAGATTGCGCCACTGCCCTTATAAAACCATTCCGGTGCCGCACCGATTTCCCTCGCTCCCGGCTTGCCTTGTTCCACGCCCAACTGGAACATTTTCATCGAGTCCGTCAAATTATCCGTTTTGCCGTGCATGGCATTGCGATTTTTCGCGCTGCCCAAATGCGTCAACCCCGTGCCGGTGACCAGGCACCGCGCCGATTCCTCCGGATGGTCCAGCGGCGGCAGCAATTTCAACGGCGACTGCCCGCGATAAATCGGTTCGTAGTCCAGGGTTTCATGCGTTGCCTTGGCGCGGGCCAGCTCTTCCAGCTCTTTCCCTTGAGCAATCGCCTCCAGTGCCAACGCATAAACCGACGCCACCTCCGCCGCGAGCAATCGCACACGTGGTTCCTCCACGATGGCCACGCGACGCGTGGTTCCCTGGCGTAGTTGGATGAGGTGCATCATTCCGTCACCTTAAATTTTTTCAATGCCTTCTCGTCCACCGTCAGGCCGAGACCTGGAGTGTTCTCATCGAGGTCAATGAAGCCGTCCTTGGCGACGGGTTCGCCTTTGAAGATGTACCAGAAGAGTTCGTTGCCTACTTCCACATCCACCGGGGGGAAGTATTCCGCCATTGGCGAATTCAGGCTCGCCATGACGACGTGGTAATTGTGCATCTGCCCGGCGTGGGGAATGACCGGAATCGAATGGGCCTCCGCCAGTGCCGCAATTTTTCTCGCCTGGGTCAGGCCGCCGACGCGGTTCGTGTCGAACTGAATATAATCCACGGCCTTTGCTTCGATGAGTTCGCGGAAACCGTAGATGGTAAATTCGTGTTCGCCACCGGCGATGGGCACGCGTCCCGCGCGTTTGAGTTCCGCGTAGCCGTGAATATCGTCGGGGATGACGGCTTCCTCCAGCCAGCGCAGATGGAAGGGTTCGAGCAGCGGCAGCATGCGCTTCGCGTAGTCGAGATTCCAGCCCATGTACGCGTCGGCCATGATGTCAATGCCGTCGCCAAGCGTTTCGCGTAGCACGCGCAGCAGGGCGATATTCTTCTGCATGCCCTCTGCGCCATCCACCGGCCCCCAGCCAAAGCGCATCTTCACCGCCTTGTAGCCGTCCTTTTTATATTTCTTCGCTTCGGTGGCCAGTTCATCCAGCGGGGTGGAATAGAGGCGGCTTGCGTAAACGGGAATTTTCGGCTTCGTGCGTCCGCCGAGCAGGCGGTACACCGGCTGTTTGGCGGATTTGCCGAGAATGTCCCACAGCGCGATGTCCACCGCGCTGATGGCCACCATGCCGATGCCTTTACGTCCAAACGCCATCGTCTTGCGGTACATGTGTTGCCAGAGAAATTCCAGGTCCCACGGGTCTGCGCCGATGAGCAACGGTTTCAGGTATAAATCCACGACTTGTTTGGTCGCAAGGGGCGACAACGCGGCGTTGCCGATGCCCACGAGGCCGTCGTCCGTGAAAATTTCCACAATCAGCCAGCCATGGAAGGCAAAGGTGCCCATGGTGGCGCGCGACAACATCGGCGCGACGGCGTCCATCGGGTTCGTGCAAAAATGCGGTGGCAATGGAACGGTCGGGCCCTTCCATTGGACAACACGCGTGCGGATTTCGGTGATTTTCATGGGAACGAAATAGCTTTAAAAACTTGAAGTGAAAAAGCAGCAATAAACGGGCAAATTATTGCGCCGGAGCCGGGCCGGCCGGTGCAGCCGCCGCGGGTGGCGCCCCGCCAAAACCACGACCGCCCCGGCGTCCCGCACCGCGGGCATTGGCCGCCGGCACTTCGGTGGGCAGCATATCGCCGCACAGTTCGAGCAGTTCAATTGTGTTCAGCGAATTTTGATTCACGTTGTTGGTAACCAGGCCGCCAAAGCCGCTGGGTTCGTCCATCGGCTTGAGCACATCCGGGTTGTCCAAGTGAACCAGATTTTGGAATTGGCCGGAGTAGCCGCTGCCGGTGACGCTGATGCCGCCGAGCGCGCGTTGTCCAAACGCCGCGTTTTTCGTCATGAAATAAACGTAGCCGGCCATGCGTCCACCGCCGGCATATTGGCCATTGGCGCCTTCGGTGCCCGTGGTTTGGTCCTGCTTAATTACATCAGCCGGCGCGCCGGAGAGGCGGCAATACTGGAGCCAGATTTTTTGCCACTGCGGATGGTCCACGATGGTGTTTAGCTCGAACATCACTTCGGGGCCGCCCATGTTGTTGACGAGATTGTAGCCGCCTTTAGTCAACTGGCGGGGGACGAGCTTGCCCGTGTCAGGATAGAAACCCCAGAGGAGATTTTGGCCCGTCATGAACCAGTACGGCATGGCGGCGATGGAATCCATCCCGGCGTAAATTTTATCACGCCACTTCGTGTCGCCGGTGCGCTCCCATTCGGTCATCCAGTCGCCGAGAAAGGCAAACCAGTCTGGCCCCGCGCGGATGCGGGCGGGGTATTGTGCGTCTTCGGGCACGGGCGGGTCGGCCTCGCGCATGGGGTCCACGGTCAAAATACTTTTTTCCGCCTGCAAGGTGTCGTGCATGACATCGCCGGTGCGCTCGTCAGTCGTCAGGTAATAATAAAAGCGCCGGTAGGGGGCCATGCTGATGCGGGCTTCCTTGGCGCCGTCGCCCCAGGGGTTGACGTTGTGGCGTGAGCCGAGCCCCGCAAAGGGCCCAAAATGATAAAACTCCACCTCGCCGGTCTGTCGCGACATTGCCTCGGCCAGGCGGAAAATATCGGCGCGGCCCGTGCGCAGAAAACTATACCAGAGAAACATGTCGGTGCCCTGCTCATCATTGTCCCAGGCAAAACCACCGATGTCGTATTTCCAGACGTGCCGGCTCGCGTCGTAGGAATGCATCACGTTGCCAAAGTCCCAAAACCCGTACCAACTATATTGGTCCACCGCTTTTTCATAGAAGGAAATTTCAGCGTCGAGCTGGTCTTCCACGGCTTTTTTAAACGGCGTCGAACGATCCTGGAGGCTCCAGATGCCAAAGGCGCGCTGGTCGTGCAAATATTGCGGCGTGGCCACGAGCAGGGGCGGCTGGTTGGTGAATTGGACAGCCTTTTCGGTATCGGCCTTGTAAGGCATTTCCGAGTAAGGAAAAAGGGTCAGCTCATGCGTGCGACCAACGCCATAAGGTGTGCTAAAACCGGGCTGCACGTCTTCGTAGGATTCATTGAGGCCGTGGGCCACGGTGTCGTAGTGACGCAAGTCCATGACCGGCGCATCTGGCGACCACAACCATACGCGCACTTCCGCAGTGGCGGCCTTGGCATGGCGCACTTCGAGACTCGTCGGGTAGGACTGCCAGAAATTTTTCAACCCCACGGCCAACCCGCCGGAGACATCGCCCGCGTAAACCAAGCCATTCGCGCGCTTGCCGGAGCCGGCGGGCAGCCAGGAACTTTGCGCATTCGTGCGTTTTTCAACCGTGAAGCCCTGTTCATTCGGTTGCAGCAGGCGGAAGTCATCCCAGCTCGCCCAAGTGTCGAGCAGGTATTGGGAATTCGCCGGCAGTTGTGCGCGGTTTGGCATCGTAGCGCCGGAAACCTGGTCGTCGAAAACACTGCCGCCACCCGGGTAGCTGATGTTGCGGTTATACCCAGTCAGTGGGAGAATCGGCTCGGCCCACAAGCCCTGGCTTTCACCGGCGAAACGCACGTGGCGGTTTTGGATTTCTTCGCGCATCGGCACATTGACCACCACGCCCAGGCCGTGGATGAAATCCTTTTCCTGGTCGCCATCAAACAAGATGGTGTGGACCATTTGGATGGGTTGGTTGCCCGCGTAAAAATAGAGCCGCACGACAAACGGCAGCCATTCGCGCGAACTGGCGTCCGCCTTGTGCAGGCCCTCGATTTTGACCACGGCGCGCACCGGGCCGCTTTGCTCGACGGTGACTTTCTTCACGTTGCTCGTGTATTTTTCCAGCGGCGGCTGGGAGTCCACATCCACGGTGGGGGAATGTTGCTCGTACAAAACGAGGTGCGCACCCGTGGCAATTTCCCGTCCATTGAGGGTGAGCGAATCAAATAAGTTGGCGCCCGTGGTGGAAATGTGGCACTGCAGGTTGCCGGTGTCTATGTCAACCCCGGCACTGGTTTGAATGACTTTGACCGCAGTCGCGGCGGGTGTAGTGCCGCCACCGACGGTGAGTTTCAACGGCCCGGTGGAATCCGCGCCGGCCAGCGTGGCGTAGCCCATCCATTTAATCGAGCCATCGGGCCAGTAGGCCAGCGGCCAGGTTTGCAGAGGCAGAGTTTTGTTATCGCCAGTTGTAAGTGTGAAAGTTTGATTCTTGGGAATCGCCCCCTTGGGCCACGGCACACCCCAGCTCACTCCGCCCGCCGCTGGCGGTGGCGCGCCGTCCAACCAATTGAGGATGACAGGGTCGGTGGGCGCGGCCCCTGCACCGACCGCAAGCCCGAGAACCAGCAGCGCGCGGGTGAACACTTTTAGAAAATCAAAGAGACAGTTCATGCAGTTGGGGTGGGGTTGGGGAGGTAAGATTAACCTCTTTGATTCCCCATCGAGCAACGCCAAAGTGATGGGACGAATGGTAAGCTGCGCCGACAGGTTAACTTTTCGCAGTATTCCGACCTCGCACCCGTTATCGCCCCGCAGGGCGAAAATGTTGAAATCGTAAAATGGCGGAGAGGGAGGGATTCGAACCCCCGGTACCTTGCGGCACACCTGATTTCGAGTCAGGCACAATCGGCCACTCTGTCACCTCTCCGTTGGCAGCAGGCCACCATCGGCCTTGGCAGGGCTTAACCATGGCAAATTGACCCGTCCGGGCCAAGTCTATTCATTTACCCTTCCTGCTCCAAAATCTTCTTGGCCTTGGCCAGCGCCTTGCGTCCGGCTTTGTCCAGTTTCGGATAGCGCGCATGCAACTGGCTCAGTTCACGAACCAGAGTGTGGGCCACTGCCAGCCGCGCCACATATTTATAATCTGCGGGAATCACATACCACGGCGCCCAGGGCGTGCTCGTGGTGGACAAAATTTCCGAATACGCGTGGTGGTAATTGCTCCAGTACGCCCGGTCGCGCACATCGGCGGACGAAAACTTCCAATTGCGCGCCTCGTCGTCAATGCGGGTCAGGAAACGTTTCTTTTGTTCGGCGCGCGACAGGTGCAGGAAAAATTTGACGATGCGCGTCCCGTTGCGCGCCAGGTGGCGCTCGAAGGCGTTGATGTCTTCCAGTCGTCCTCGCCAGAACTCCTTGGGCGGGTTCTCGGGCGCCTTGACGTGGCGCGAGTCCAGTTTCGCCGCATATTCCGCAAACGCTTTCTTGCGGTCGGCATCGTGTTTTAAATGGGTGATGTCGCCGGCCACACATTGCGGCGGCAGGTGTTGATAGCCGATGTACTCCGGGCGCACGCGGGGCACGAGCACTTCCTCGTAATACGAGCGGTTGAACACGCCGATGTGTCCGCGGGCGGGCAGCGGCTGGGTGCAGCGCCACAAAAACGAGTGGTTCACTTCCTCGCCCACCGGTGCGGAAAAACTCGTCACATGGCAGGACTGCTGGTTGAAGCCCGTCAGCACGTGTTTGACGATGCCGTCCTTGCCCGCGGCATCCATCGCCTGGAGGATAATTAGGAGGGACCAGGTGCGTTGCGCATTCAGCCGGTCGTGGAGGCTGCGCAGCTCGGGCAGCAGCTCGGCCAGCTCCTGCATGGCGTCGTCTTTGTTGCGGAAGCCGAGGTTGGCGTCGGTGCGGTGGTGGCGCAGCGGCTCGCTCTCGCCGGGGGGCACGATTAGGTCGGCTGGCTCAAAGGACATGACTCCAAACTAAAATGGCTGGGGAAAATTGAAAGGAGGAAAATGTTAAATCTTGGCTTTTTTCTAGCCCCGGGCCTCGTTTTGCGCGATACCTTGTCGGAATGGACGATTCTCATCAGGGGGGCAGGGATATGCCGGCGCGGCTGGTACCGGGTTCCTTCGCGCCCATTGATTTCGCCGCCGCCCTGAATGAAGACCAATTGGCGGCCGTCACCGCGTCCCAGGGCCCGGCCCTCGTCCTCGCCGGTGCGGGTTCCGGCAAGACGCGCACACTCACCTATCGCGTCGCTTGGCTGCTCGAGCAGGGACTCGACCCGTGGAATATTCTGTTGCTCACCTTCACCAACAAAGCCGCGCGCGAGATGCTGGGTCGTGTTGAGGACTTGACTGGCGTGCCTCGCCACAAGTTCTGGGGCGGCACCTTCCACAGCGTCGGCCAGCGCTTCCTCCGCCGCCATGGCGAGGTCGTCGGCATCCCGCCCAACTTTACCATTCTCGACGAAGGCGATGCCGATGCGCTGATGTCCGATGTGGTCCGGGCGATTGACCCGTCCTTCACGAAGCACAAGGAACACCCCAAGCCCAAGGTCATCCACGACATTTTCAGTTACGCGCGCAACACGCGCCAGTCCCTCGGCCAGGTCATTGCGGATAAACATCCCTATCTGGAGGAAATCGGTGAACAACTCCATCGCTTCTACACCGCCTTCCAGCAGGCCAAGCTCGAAAAGCACGTCTGCGACTATGACGACTTGCTCGAACACTGGCTGCGCGTCCTGCAAACCGACGAGCCGGTGCGGACTTATTACCAGCAGCGGTTTCGCCAAATTCTCGTG
>Ga0206925_1036_pt1 | contig 30516 bp, 37 predicted proteins | sample Alteio_BWOrgHeat_62_FD_152944 | JGI IMG/M metagenome (GOLD analysis project Ga0206925, IMG submission 152944) | Enriched cells from forest soil in Barre Woods Harvard Forest LTER site, Petersham, Massachusetts, United States -... | ecosystem: Environmental > Terrestrial > Soil > Temperate forest >...
GCAAGTAGCCCATCAACTGAATGCCGTAGCAAACGCCCAAGATGGGCACGCCGAGCTCAAATATCGCCCGATCCGGCATCGGAGCGTCTTTGGCAAACACACTGCTGGGACCGCCGGAGAAAATAATGCCGATGACGTTTTCTGCGCGCAACGTGGCTGCCGAAGTCTTGAAATGATAAATTTTCGAATAGACCTGGCACTCGCGGATGCGCCGCGCAATCACCTGGGTGTATTGGGAGCCGAAATCGAGGACGGCGATGGTGGCCGGGGCGGACATGGAAGGGCAGAGACTAGAATTTTAATTTTGAATTTTCAAAGCCGCAATTAGGGCAATTGGCCGCCGGGTTGCAGCGGGGGGCGGCATAGGTGTGGCCGCATTTCAGACAATGGAAAAGGGACTGGGAGCGTTCCGTTTCGTAAACTCGCTGGTCCCGCCGGTCATAATACAGCCACAATCCGATGATGAGCACGACGCCGATGGCAATGCCCAAGAGAATGAAAAGGCTGAAGTCCAGATTGAACAAAAGAGGGTGGGTTGGGGAGAAGTGGTTAAAAAACAGCGGGCGGCGTGCCAAATCTGGCGGCGCCGCCCGTCGTTTCTATCAGCGCGCTTGCGCGCGGCGAAAGTTTTATGCCTTGGCTTCCGGCGCGGCCGGGGTTTCGGCAGGGGCGGCGGCTTCAGCCTTGGCAGGCTTGCCAGCGGCCTTGCGACCTTTGCCCTTGGCAGCACCCTTGCCGCGCTTGGACTTCTTGTAGCCCTCGTCGCTGGCGGGGATGAGCTCGATCAACGCCATGGCGGCGGCATCGGTCTGGCGCGGGTGCAACTTGTAAATGCGGGTGTAACCGCCGGAGCGGTTGAGGAACTCCGTGGCGCGCTCGTCAAACAGCGCTTGCAGGGCAGCGGGGTTGCGCAGGCGGGCGGCGGCTTGGCGGCGGTAGTGCAGCTTCTCAGCGCCATCGGTGGCCTGGGAGGCTTTCTTGGCCAGCGTGATGAGGCGTTCGGCAAACGGGCGGAGCGCCTTGGCGCGCGCCAGCGTCGTCTGAATGCGGCCATGCGAGAAAAGCGCGGTGGCCGTGGCGGCCATAATCGCTTCGCGATGCTCTTTTTTAACGCCGAGCAGGTGGCGATGTTTCTGGTGGCGCATGGGCGCTGATTATTAAAGGTTGCTGATTTAGACCGCTTCGGTCGGCTTCTCGAGCATGCGCTCGTCGAACTTCATGCCGAGGGACAGGCCGAGTTGTTCGAGCTTCTGCTTGATTTCGTTGAGTGATTTCTTGCCGAAATTGCGATACTTGAGCATTTCCTGCTCCGTCTTCATCGCCAATTCGCCGACGGTGGTGATATTGGCGTTGTTGAGGCAGTTTGCGGCGCGCACCGACAATTCAATTTCGTTCACGCTCATGTTGAGCAGCTTGCGCAGGCGGTTCTGCTCTTCCGAGACTTCCTTGCCTTCGGTGGCGAATTCGATCTGCTCCGACGACACGGCGTCAAACACGTCGAGGTGGTGCTTGATGATCGCGGCGGATTCCTTCAGCGCTTCATCTGGAGTGATGCGGCCGTCGGTGGTGACTTCCAAAATGAGCTTGTCGTAGTCGGTCATCTGGCCAACGCGGGTCTGTTCGACCGAGTATTTGACCAGGCGGACCGGGCTGAAGAGCGAGTCAACCGGAATAACCCCAATGGCCTGACCTTCAACTTTGTTTTCGTCGGCGGGGCAATAGCCGCGGCCAACCTTGATTTCGATTTCGGCCTGGAAGCGGCGCTTGCGATCGAGAGTGCAAATGAGCTGCTTCGGGTTGACGATGGTAATGTTACTGTCAGCCTGGATGTCGGCCGCCGTCACGACGCCTTCTTTGTCGGCGTTGATGGCCAGACGAATCGGGTCGCGCTTGGTGGACTTGATGAGCACCTGCTTGAGGTTCAGCACAATGTCCGTCACGTCTTCGACGACGCCTTCGATGCTTTGAAATTCGTGCTTCACGCCGTCAATGCGGATGGAGCTGATGGCCGCGCCCTCGATGGAGCTGAGCAGTACGCGGCGAAGCGTGTTGCCGATGGTGTGGCCGTAGCCGGTTTCAAAAGGCTCGGCGACGAACATCGCGTAGGTGTCGGTGGCCGAGTCTTCAACTTTGACCAGGCGTTTGGGTAATTCGAATTTTCCGAGGTGTTTGGGCATGGCGGGTGGGAGTTTGGAAGTGGTGGACGGTGGCAGCGCGTGAAATTAACGGCTGTAGAATTCGACGATGAGCTGCGAGTTGATGCCGGGTTCAAGTTCTTCCTTGGCCGGAAGGCGATTCATCACGCCACGGAGGGCATCGGCTTGCAGGGACAACCACGCCGGAGGCGTGCGAAATTGATTACCTTCGAGGCCACGGGTGGCCAACTGGCGGGAGGACGGACGCTCGCGCATTTCCACGATGTCGCCGGGCTGGCAGAGGTAGCTGGAAATGTCCACCTTGTGGCCGTTGACGTTCACGTGGCCGTGGTTAACGAGTTGACGGGCGGCGCGGCGGGACTTCACGAAACCGAGGAGGTAAACGATATTGTCGAGGCGTGACTCGAGCAGCTGCAAAAACTGGTCACCGGTGACACCGCGCATGGCTTTGGCACGTTCAAAGAGGAGGCGGAACTGCTTCTCGCTCAAACCGTACATGAAACGCAACTTCTGCTTTTCATTCAGGCCGGCGGAATACTCCGACACTTTGCGGCGCAGGCGCGGGCCATGAATGCCGGGAGGATGCGGTTTGCGTTCAAAGGCTTTCGAGGGCGGAAAAATCGCCTGGCCAAAGCGGCGGTTGATCCTCTGCGCGGGTCCGGTGTAACGAGACATGGAAGTATAAAAGTTCGGGAGTGGAAATTACACGCGGCGGCGTTTGGGCGGGCGGCAACCGTTGTGCGGTACCGGCGTCACGTCGATAATCGAGTTCACGGTCAAACCGAGCGTCTGGAGCGCGCGGATGGCGGAGTCACGGCCGAGGCCGGGGCCGCGAACCTTGACGTAAATATCTTTCAAACCGTGGGCCATGGCGGCGCGGCCGGCTTCCTGCGTCACGACTTGCGCGGCGTAGGCGGTGGACTTGCGCGAACCGCGGAAATTACATTTGCCGGAGCTGGACCAGGAAAGCACGTTGCCCGACATGTCCGAGAAGGTGACCTTCGTGTTGTTGAAGGTCGCGAGAATGTGGCAAATACCAGTCGTGATATTTTTGCTGCCCTTCATCTTGCGGACTTTGGCGGCACCGAGGTCTTCGGTGAGCAAGTCTTTCGCGGTGACAGCACCAGCGGCTTTTTCACCTTCGGCGGCGAGAGCGGCGGGTGCAGCGGCAGTTGCTTCAGCCGCAGGGGCGGCAGCAGCGTCTTTGGCTGGCGCGGCGACCTTGGCCTTGGGGGCCTTGGGCTTCTTTTCGGCAGCCGGCTTGTCGCTGGCGGCGGGGACGATGTTTTCCTTCTCTTCGCTCATGAAATTTACTCAGCTTTCTTGATGACGCCGACGGTTTTGCGCGCGCCCTTGCGGGTGCGGGCATTGGTGCGAGTGCGCTGGCCGCGAACCGGCAGGCGGTGAATATGACGGATGCCCCGGTAGCACTTGATGGCTTGGAGGCGTTTTAAATTTGAAGTGATTTCGCGGCGCAGGTCGCCTTCGACCTTCCAGCCCTTTTCGCCGATGTACTGCACGATGCGGTTGATCTGCTCTTCCGTGAGCTCTTGCGAGCGCAGGGCCGGGTCAATGGCGAGGTGGCTGATGATTTCATCAGCGCGCGTCGGGCCCACGCCATAAATATAGCGTAAAGCGTAGGCGACCCGTTTGTTGTTCGGGATGTCGATGCCGAGGAGGCGAGGCATGGTTTGGAGGAGGGTCCACTATCCCGCGCCCGCTGGCGCGATCAGGGGAAAAGGAACCACAATAATGATTTGGATTGGGTTGGAAAGGAAAATCTTAAGAGAAATACAGGTATCGCAGAATTAACCCTGCGGTTGGGTCGGCGAGGCGTCGTTCGAGGCCGGTTTTGCGGTGGGGGCCGGGGGCAGGGTCAGGATTTCAGGTCCGGCGGCGGTAATGTGCACAGTATGCTCAAAATGGGCGCTGGGGCGGCGGTCGCGGGTGATGGCCGTCCAGTGGTCGTCACCGTACTCGATATCCGGGCTGCCGAGGTTAACCATGGGCTCGATGGCAATGCACATGCCCGGGCGGAGCTTTTCGAGGGTGTTGGGCTTGCCAAAATTGGGTACCTGGGGTGGCTCATGCATGGTCCGGCCCACCCCATGACCCACAAACTCGCGTACGACGCTCATCCCGCGTCCTTCCACCAGCGATTGGATGGCATGGGCGATGTCACCAATCCGGTGTCCGAGGCGCGCTTGGGCAATGCCGGCATTGAGGGCTTCGCGGGTGGTATCGAGCAGCTTTTGCACTTCCGGGGTGATGGGGCCTAACGCAACGGTGCGAGCCGTATCGCCAATCCAGCCTTTGTAACGGACGGCGATGTCCACCGAAATAATGTCTCCAGGTCGCAAAACGCGGCGCATGGAGCCAATCCCGTGAACCACTTCTTCATTTACGGACAAGCAGGTGTAGGCGGGAAAGCGACGGGAGCCGACTTTGTAATTAAAGCACGCGCTTTCGGCACCCAATTCGGCCATATAGCGCTTGGCGGCCTGATCCAAGTCATAGGTCGTGACGCCTGGAGCCACTTTGGCGCAGACTTTGTCCAGTACCTCGGCCGCAACCCGGCAGGCATCGCGGATCGAGCGGATTTCCATTTCTGAGCGCAGAGCAATCATGACAGACAGACTGCTTATTTAGCTGGGTGGTTGTAAACCCAGGCAGCCAAACCGGCGACGAGCAAAACCAACAACGGGATCCACAGCGGGCGCAAATTGCGAATTTCCTGTTGGTCGAGAGTCTGGGTTGCGCGGCTGGCGTTACTCTTGGCCCGGCCCTTCTTCAGGAAGCCATCATAATGGCGCTGCAAGAGGAAAGTCTCCACCTGGCGCATGGTGTCCAAGAGAACGCCGACCATGATCAGGGTGCTGGTGCCACCGAAGAACTGGGCAATCGCCCAAGGCACCTGGTAATGGTTCATTAGGATATTCGGCAGCACGGCGATGGCGGTCAGGAACACCGAGCCAGCCATGGTCAATCGATCCATCGTGAAGCCCAAAAATTTGGCCGTCGGTTCGCCCGGAGGCACACCGGGGATGTAGCCGCCCATCTTCTTGATTTCATCGGCCACCTGGATGGGCTTGAACATGATCGAGGTCCAGAAAAAGCTGAACGCGAAAATCAAAACAGTGTAAATAACGTAGAAAGTCATGCTGCCGGACTGCAGGGTGGCGGACAGACTTTCAAAAATGGTAAGACCAAACCAAGCATGCAGGTAGGAGAAAATCTGCTGCGGGAACATGAGGATGGCGCTGGCGAAGATGATGGGCATCACGCCGGAATAATTGACCTTAAGGGGTAGAAAGCTGCTCTGGCTCTGAAACACCCGGCGGCCGACCACGCGCTTGGCATAGTGAACCGGAATTTTGCGCTGACCCTGGGTGAGCGCTACAATGCCCGCCACCACAATGACCAGCAAAGTAAACATCAGGATAAACTGGCTGCCGCTGAGCCCTTCGACGCCAAGGGTCGGGTTCAAACTAATCCACACCTGTTTCGCCGCCATGGGCAGGCCGGACAGGATGTTGATGGTGATGAGAAGTGAGGTGCCGTTGCCAATGCCGAACTGGGTAATCTGTTCGCCAATCCACATCAGGAGCATCGCGCCCGAGGTCATGATAATCGTGCCGCAGATCATAAACCACAGCGGGTTCATGATGACGATGGGGCCGTATTTCGCCACGCTGTACTGGGACAAAAATTGTTCCGGGAAATAGGCCAGCGCGTACAGAATCATCACCGCCTGCACGCCGCCGATGGCGATGGTCGCATACCGGGTGTACTGGGAAATCTTCTGGCGGCCGACGTCGCCTTCTTGCGCCAGGCGGGCCATGTGGGGCTCCACTGCCGCAAACAACTGCATAAAGATAGACGCATTGATGTACGGCATGATGCCCAGCGCAAGGATGGAACCACTGCGTAGCGCACCACCGGTAAACATATTGAGCATCCCCAGCATCCCGCCGCCGGAGCGCTTGGTCATGTCATCGTAAAAATTCTGCAGCGGCGTCGGGTCGAGGCCGGGTAGCGGAATGTGCGTGCCCAGCCGCGCCACAAAAAACAATCCGAGCGTCAGCAGAATGCGCTGCCGCAGTTCGGGAATTTTCAGGCAGTTGACAAAAGCCGAAATCATGGATGGAAAAAACGCTCAGCCAACCCGGCTGGGGGGATTCAGAGCCGGTCAGGGTTATTTCGAGGCCGGGGCTTCTGCCGCGGGAGCCGCAGGGGGGGCGAGTTCAATCGCTTTGCCACCGGCTTTTTCAATCTTTTCGCGAGCCGAACCGGAAAATTTGTGCGCTTTGACGGTCAGGGCCTTGGTGACTTCACCGGCACCGAGAATCTTGAGCGGCAAATCCGCTTTGCGGGTAAGTCCGGCGGCCACGAGCGCAGCGCAGTCAATTTCCTTGCCAGCCAAAGCGTCAAGGGCGCCTACGTTCACCACGGCATATTCGATGCGGAAGCGGAAATTGGAGAAGCCGCGGTGCGGCAATTTGCGGTATTGCGGCATCTGGCCGCCTTCATAGCCGGGGCGAACGCTGCCACCGGAGCGGGACTTCATGCCCTTGTTGCCGCGACCACAAGTGTGGCCATGGCCGGAGCCGACGCCGCAGCCGACGCGCCGGCGCTTTTTGACGGAGCCGGGAGTGTTCAAAAGATTGTGCAGTTTCATGGAAGTAAAATTCTAGTTGGTCGTGCCGGTGCGGGCACGGACTTGCTGAATCTGAGATGCGGAGCGCAGCTTGAACAGACCATCGAGAGTTGCATTGACCATCGCCATCGGGTTGTTAGAGCCCAGCGATTTGGTCAGCACGTCTTTGACACCGACCGCTTCGAGCACCGCGCGCACGCCGCCACCGGCGATGACGCCCGTACCCGGGCTGGCCGGACGCAGGAGAACCATGCCGCCGTCGGACTGGCCCATAACTTCGTGCGGAATGGTTGTGCCGCGCAACTGTACCATGCGCAACTTGCGGTGCGCGCGTTCCGTGCCCTTTTTGATGGCGTCCGGCACTTCTTTGGCTTTGCCGAAACCGAGACCAATGCGGCCCTTGCCGTCACCGGCGACCACCAAGGCCGAAAAGCTGAAACGACGGCCACCTTTGACAACTTTGGCGCATCGGTTGATGTCCACCACTTTGTCAATGTATTCGGAAGCCGGTTCGGCTTCGCGGGGACCGCGATCACGACGACGCTGGCCACCACCACCGCCATGACCACCACCGCCGCCACCACCACGTTGGCCGCCACCACCACGCTGGCCCCCGCCACCATGACCGCCAGCACGCGGGCCACGATCCGGGCGCTCGGCGGCAGCAGGAGCTGCGGCGGGAGCCGGGGCGGCAATCGTATCAACGGCGGGAGGGGTTGCGGAAATCTCTGTGGTAGGATCAGTGCTCATAGTTAGCGTAAATTAGAATTTCAAACCAGCGGCGCGGGCGGCGTCTGCAAACGCTTTCACACAACCATGGTAACGACGGCCACCACGATCGAATACGACGGCGGACACCCCGGCTTTTTGGGCGACAGTGGCGACGCGCTCACCCATGATTTTGGCTCCGGCCAGATTGGGCTTGAGCTTCTGGTCGCGGACATCCTTGGCGTTGGAGGTGGCGGCAGCGAGCGTGCGGCCCGCGCGGTCGTCAATCACCTGCGCATAAATGTGTTTTTGCGAAAAACGCACGGCCAGGCGCGGACGCTCGGCCACGCCGATGACTTTATAGCGGACGCGCTTGCGGCGACGCAGGGCCAGCTCTTTGGAATGCTTGATTTTCATCGGAAAAAATAGAAGAGGATTAAAAAAGCCGGCTTACGCCGTCTTCTTGCCTTCCTTGCGGCGGACATACTGGCCGGTGATGCGGACGCCCTTGCCCTTGTAAGGCTCGACCGGATAAAAGTGGCGGATATCCGCGGCGACTTGGCCGACGAGCGCCTTGTCCGGACCCTCAACCTTGATAATCGGGTTCTTGGCGGGATTTTCACCGACGGTCAGCTTGATGCCGGTGGGAACGGGATAATGGATGGGGTGCGAATAACCCAGCGCGAGGTCGAGCATGGTACCCTTGAGCGTGGCTTTGAAACCGACGCCTTGAATCTCCAAATCCTTGACGTAACCAGCGGTCACGCCGCGCACCATGTTATTGATGATCGCGCGGGCGGTGCCGTAGTTGGCCTTGGCCAGGCGGCTGTCACCTTTAGGGGCAACGAGGACGCTCTTGGCGTCAGCGGTGATGGTCACCGTGGAGTCGAAAGTTTTTTCCACTTTGCCCTTGGGGCCTTCAATGGAGACGGAGTTGCCCTTCACGGACACTTTGACTTTGTCCGGAATGGTGACGGGAAGTTTGCCGATGCGGCTCATGACAGAAAGGGCGTTAAGGGTTCAGAGAAAAAATTTACCAAATCTTGCACAACAACTCGCCGCCGATTTTTTGGCGGCGGGCCTCGGCGTCTTTTAACAGACCCTTCGAGGTGGTGAGAATGGCGACACCCAGGCCGCCCAGCACGCGCGGGATTTCCTGGTAGCCATAATAGAGGCGGCGGCCCGGCTTGCTGTGCCGTTGGATGCCGGTGATGGCGGGTGCGCCGTCCACGTATTTCAGCGTCACAACGAGCTGGCGGTGGCCCTCTTTGTCGGTGGCTTCGGCAAAGTTGGCGATGTAGCCTTCATCCTTGAGGATGCGGGCCACTTCGGCGCGCAAGCGCGACCATTGGGACGTGGAGGTGTCCTTCTGCGCATGCAGGGCATTGCGCAGGGACGTGAGAAAATCACCGAGAGGATCGTGGCTGGACATGGCGGAAAGTTCAGGTTTACCAAGACGACTTCATGACGCCGGGAATTTTCCCGTTGAGCGCAAGCTCACGGAAGGTCATGCGGGAAACGCCGTAGCGGCGGATGTAGGCCCGGGCGCGACCGGTGACACTGCAGCGGTTGCGCACGCGCGTGGGCGAAGAATTGCGGGGCAATTCCGTCAGCGCGCGCTGGGCCTTGTAGAATTCTTCGTCGGTCGTCTTGGGACTGGCGAGAATGGCCTTCAATTCAGCGCGCTTGCCCGCGTATTTTTTTACGAGGTTTTGGCGCTTCAGGTTGCGTTCGAGTGAGGAAGTCTTGGCCATGGTTGGGAAGGGGAATTGCGGTTGAAAAAAATTACGCAGTCACCGGGGCGGCGGCTTCAACTGGGGCAGCCGGCTTGGCTTCATCGGGTTTCTTGACCACTGGGACGGAAGCGGTGCGGAACGGCATGCCCAAGAGGCGGAGCAGTTCGCGACCTTCGTCGTCAGTGTGCGCAGTCGTCACGATGGCGATGTCCAGGCCGATGTTCTTGCGGCCGGCTTCCATGGTGATTTCCGGGAAAATGGTGTGGTCGCCAATGCCGAGGTTGTAGCTGCCGCGACCGTCGAGTTTGCGCCCCACGCCGCGAAAGTCGCGGATGTTTGGCAGCGTCACCGCGATCAGGCGCATCAGAAAATCCCACATGTTCGGGCCGCGCAGCGTGACCATGACGGCCACGGGCATATTTTCGCGCACCTTGAAATTGGCGACGGAGGTCTTCGCGCGGGTAATCACGGGCTTCTGACCGGAAATCATGGTGATATCCTTGACAACTTCCTGCACCCAATTCTTGTCCGCTTCGGAGTCGATGCGGGAATTGAGCACGATCTTGTCAATGGTCGGCACCTGATGCGGGTTTTTATAACCCCGCGTCTTGGCCAGCTCGGGCACGACGGTTTCGAGATAAAACTTTTTGAGAGTAGGGACGGACATGGCAAATATTCTCCAGGTTTAGGCTTTGGCAGCGGCCGGACGCTTCGCGCGTTTGGCGTCATACCGGGTGCCCAACATGACATTGGAAAGATGAATGGGTGCTTCGCGCTCGATGATGCCGCCTTTTTCCTTTTCGGAGCGGGCCTTGGTGTGGCGTTTGATCATGGCGACGCCTTCCACGACCACGCGGTCGCGCTCCCGCAAAATTTGCAGAACCTTGCCGCGTTTGCCTTTGTGGGCGCCGCTGATGACGACGACTTCTTCGCCGCGTTTGATTAATGTGGCCATGGTTAGAGCACCTCCGGGGCGAGGGAAATGATTTTCATGAAATTCTTGGCGCGCAGCTCGCGGGCCACCGGCCCAAAGATGCGCGTGCCGCGGGGATTGCCCGTGGTGTCGAGGATAACGCAGGCGTTGGTGTCGAAGCGCAGGTAGCTGCCGTCCGAGCGACGGATGGCCTGCTTGGTGCGGACGATGACGGCCTGGGCGACGGTGCCTTTTTTGACCTGGGCGTCCGGCGTGCTGTCCTTGATCGCGACGACGATAATGTCGCCCACGTGCGCAAAACGCGTCTTCTGTCCGAGACGACGGATCATCATCACGTGTTTGGCGCCGGTGTTATCGGCGACTTCGAGGCGGGATTGCATTTGGACCATGGCGAGGGACTCCGAAAGAGGTGGTGAGGGCAGCGAAAGAGATGGATTTAAACGAGGACTTCCGGCGCCGCTTCGATGATGCGGACAACGCGCCAGCGCTTCAGCTTGCTGATCGGGCGGGTTTCGGTGATTTCCACCTTGTCGCCGAGTTTGCAGGCGTTGGCCTCGTCATGCGCGTGCAGGACGGTCTTCCGCTTGATTTCCTTTTGATACAAAGGATGCGGAATTTTATAGAAATAGGTGACCTTGATCGTCTTGTCGCCGGAGCGGCTCGTGACGATGCCGGTGATGTGCTTGCGTTCACCGCGGGTGGTCTGGGCTTGGTCGGTCATGGCAAAAAAGGGATGAAAGGTGGTTTACTTGGCGGGAGCCGCGAGTTCGCGCTGGCGCTTGACGGTTTCCAAGCGGGCAATGGCTTTGCGCAATTGCTTAAAGCGGGCCGAGTTTTCCACTTGGCCACTGGATTGTTTCAGGCGCAGGCCACACAGCTCGTCGTGCTGCTCGCGCAGTTTGCGGTCGAGCTCAACGGGGGGCAGTTCGCGGATTTCTTTGGAAAGCATGGGAGGAAAGAGTGCTTAGAATTTTTCGAGCGCTTCACGGCTGATGAAGCGGCAGCGGAAACCGAGCTTGGCGTCGGCCAGGGCCAGCGCTTCACGTGCGGAAGAGGTGTTGACGCCGCCGATTTCGAACAAGATGGCGCCGGGTTTGATGACCGCCACGTAAAATTCGACGCCGCCTTTGCCGCGACCCATGCGGGTTTCCGCCGGCTTCTTGGTGACGGGTTTGTGCGGGAACACGCGCATCCAGACTTTGCCGCGGCGGTTCAAGTGGCGGGTGATGGCCACGCGGGCGGCTTCCAGCTCCGTCGCGTACAAGGGGCCGCGCTCGAGCGATTGGATGCCGTAGTCACCGAAAGCGAGGCGATTGCCACGCTTGGCGACGCCGCGAATGCGGCCTTTCATTACCTTGCGGTACTTTTGTGCGGCGGGTGCGATATTGGCCATGACAGTAAAAAATTAAAAAGTGACGGGAGCGAAAATTACAGACCTTCTTCGTCTTTGCGGCAGATCCACACCTTGATGCCGATTTTGCCGGCGACGGTGTTCGCTTCGCAAAAGCCGTAGTCAATGTTCGCGCGGAGGGTGTGCAGCGGCACACGGCCCTGGCGAACGAGTTCGACGCGCGCGATTTCCGCGCCACCGAGACGGCCGCCGACGCGGATACGAATGCCTTCGGCACCCATGGCCAGTGCGCTTTGCACGGACTTCTTCATGGCGCGACGGAAGGAAATACGGCGCTCGAGTTGCAGCGCAATCTGCTCGGCCACGATATAGGCCACGATGTCCGGCTTCTTCACTTCATGGATGTCGAGGAGGACATCTTTGCCGGTGAGCTTGGCGAGGTCCGCTTTGATTTGTTCCAGCTGGCGGCCCTTCTGGCCGATGACCATGCCCGGACGGGCGGTGAAAATTTTGATGCGGACGCGGTTGCTGGCGCGTTCGATAAAGATGCGGGGCACGGAGGCGTAGCGCAGCTTTTCCATCAGCTGTTCGCGGATGCGGTAGTCCTCGTGGACGAGCAGGGGCAGGTCCTTCTTGTTGGCATACCAGCGGGATTCCCAGTTGCGACGAACTGAGAGGCGGAAGCCGATCGGATTGGTTTTTTGTCCCATGGCGGTAAGTTAGCTGATTACTCGGCCGCCGCGGTAGCGGCGTTATCCGAGAGAATGATGCGAATGTGCGAAGTGCTCTTGTGAATGGGGTGGGCGCTGCCGCGGGAGACCGGGCGGTGGCGTTTGATGACGGAGCCCTGCTCGGTCAACGCGCGCTTGATGACGAGATTCGCGGACGACAAGCGGTGATTGTTCTCGGCATTGGCCACGGCGCTGACCAGCGTCTTGCGGACGAGGCGGGCGGTTTTGCGCGGGATGAAGCGCAGCAATTCGAGCGCTTCGTTCGCCGGGCGGCCTTGGATGACGCGCGTAATCTCGCGCAATTTCTTGGGCGAGACGCGGACGTATTTGGTAAGGGCTTGGACTTCCATGACGGGTGGCGGGAAAAAGGTTGAGTGGAGCGGGGAGGAAATTTACAGGGTGGAGACGCGGACTTCGTCGCCCGGCGTGATGATCACGGTGTTAGGTTGGGCGGTAATCAGGGCGGCGGCGCGGTGTTCTTCACTGGCGACGATAATCAGTTGCGTGACCGGGGCGCCTTCGCGTTGCACGGTGCAAACCACGCCGGTGCGAAAACCTTGATACAAACCGCCGTCGAGCAGCACGACATTGGCCTTGCCGTCCACAATCCGGGCGATGTGCGCGCGACCGGAGGGTTCGAGTGATTCGTCCACCCAATACGGGCGATCTTGATTCGTCGCATGGCTGGCGCTGTTGGCCAGGAGCGGCGCGTGCCATTCCGTCGTCGTCGCACCTTCTGCGCGCAGCCATCCGCCAGCGGCCAGCAAAACGCCGGCAGCAGTGCAAAAAATGGATGAGCGGAGGGAGGACATGAAAAGTTAGACTTTCTTCTGCGTGTGGGGATTGTGGCCCTTGAAGACGCGGGTCGGGGCGAACTCGCCCAGTTTATGACCGACCATGTTTTCCGTGATGTACACCGGGGTGAACGCGCGGCCGTTATGCACGGCGAAGTTCAGGCCGACAAAGTCCGGCGTGATGGTCGAGCGGCGCGACCAGGTCTGGATCGGCTTGCGCGAAGCATCCTTCTGCGCGATGTCGATTTTGTCCTGCAAGGACGGTTCGACGAAGTAACCTTTTTTAACGGAGCGGCCCATGGTGAGAAAAAATAGAGGGTTAAAAAGCGGGTTAGACCTTCTTGACCTTCCGGCCATTGCGGCGGGTAAGGATGAAAGCGTTGGAAGGCTTGCTCTTGACGCGCGTCGGATAGCCCTTCGCGAGCTGGCCCCAAGGGGACACGGGATGCTGCCAGCCACCGCCGCCTTTGCTCTTGCCCTGGCCGCCACCCATCGGGTGATCGACGGGATTCATGGTCACACCGCGCTGGCGCGGGCGCTTGCCCAGCCAGCGGTTGCGACCGGCTTTGCCGAGGCTGCGATTCTGATGGTCCAAATTACCGACGACGCCAATCGTGGCGCGGCAGTTGGCGTGGACGAGGCGGATTTCACCGCTGGGAAGTTTAATCGTGGCGCTGTCGTTTTCGATGGCCATCAGCTGCACGCCGGCACCGGCGCCGCGGGCGATTTGCGCACCCTTGCCCGGCTGCATCTCGACGTTATGGATAAACGTGGATGGCGGAATGTGGCGGAGGGAAATGCAAAGGCCAACCGGATATTCCGTGACGGCTTTGTTCGTGGAAACGAGTTTGTCGCCGACTTTCATGCCGTTCGGGGCGAGGATGTAGCGCTTTTCGCCATCCGCATACGCCAAGAGGGCGAGGCGGGCCGAGCGGTTCGGATCGTATTCCAGCTTCTGAACGGTAGCCGGAATTTCCATCTTGTCGCGTTTGAAATCAATCGTGCGGTACAATCGCTTGTGACCGCCGCCGCGGCGACGGCAGGTGATGCGACCGTAGCAATTACGGCCCCGGGCACGGTGCGAAAAACCAGTGAGGGATGTCTCCGGTCCGTCTTTCGACAGTCCTTCGTGCGTATTCTCAATGAGAAAGCGCTGGCCGGGAGTGAGGGGGCGGCGTTGCTTGAGGGCCATGGCTAAGGTAAGTTAAAGTTGGAAAGGGGGTGGACGACGTTTAGATCGTTTCAATCTTCTGGCCCTCGGCGAGGGTGACGATGGCGATCTTGCGGCGGTTCGTGCGGCCCGGATGGCCACCAAACATGCGACCACTCTTGTATTTGCCGACGCGGTTCATGATATTCACCTTTGCGACCTTGATTTTGTATTTCTCGGTGATGGCGCGAGCGACTTCAATGCGGTTGGCCGACGTGGCGACCTCAAACACGTATTTGTTCAGGTGGGCGTTCAACGCCGATGCCTTTTCGGTGATGCGGAAACTTTTCAGGACGTAGATGGGCTCTTTCATGGGCGCGGCAAATAAAAGGTGAAAAATTAACCGTTGGCGCGGGTGAGGATCTTGGCGAAGGCGGACTCGCTGATAATGGCGCACTTGCAGCGGGCCAAATCCAGGGCGTTGACGGAGGCGGCATCCACGAGGAGCACGCGGGCCAGATTACGGGCGGCCATCTGGGCGTTCTTTTCAAAAGTTTCGTCCACCAGCAAAATTTTGCCCTTGGGGTGGATGCGGTTCAGAACCTGGTTGATAATCTTCGTCTTCGGCTTGGCGGCGACGACCTTCTCGATGAGGCTCAATTCGCCGTCGGTGGCCTTGTCAAATAGCGCGCGTTGGAAGGCGAGCTGGCGGACTTTTGAGTTGATGGTGTGCGACCAATCGCGAGGGCGGGGGCCGAACACAACGGCACCCTTGACCCAGATCGGGCTGCGACGGGAACCGTGGCGGGCCTGGCCGGTGCCTTTTTGGCGCCAGGGCTTCTTGCCGGTGCCTTTGACTTCGCCGAAATCCTTCGTCTTGGACGTACCTTGACGGGCATTGGCTTGGTAGGCGACGAGGGTCTCTTTCAACGCCTGCACGCCTTTTTTACCTTCAAATTCGCGGATGGCGAAGTCCTTCTCTTGGGCCTTCGCGCCATCGGGGCTGTAAACTTTAAGCTTCATGGTCAGTAAATGGGTTGGATGGTGCGAGGCAGAGGGTTATTTCTTGGCCGGAGCGGCAGGACGAACCTTCTTGGCCTGGCGGACGACGACGTAGTCGCCATTTGCTCCGGCAATGCTACCCTTGATGAGCAGCAAGTTCTTGTCCTCAATGACCTTAACTACGGTCATGTTTTGGGTTGTCCGGCGAATCTGGCCCATGTGACCGGGCATCCGCTTGCCTTTGAAAACGTGACCAGGAGTCTGACGCATGCCGATGGAACCCGGGCGACGGTGCATCATGTGACCGTGCGAGGAGGGCTGACCGTCCATATTGTGACGCTTCACGACACCTTGGAAGCCGCGACCCTTGCTGATGCCAATGACGTCAACCAAGGCGCCTTCAGCGAACTTGTTGACGGTCAACACGTCACCAATTTTGAACTCGGGTGCTTGGGCGGTGCGAAATTCGCTCAACTGGGTGACGGGTTCGGCGACGCCAGCCTTTTTCAGGTGGCCGAGTTCCGGGGCCGACATGCGGCTCTCTTTTTGGACCCAAAAACCAATCTGGACGGCGTTATAGCCATCACTATCAACCGTTTTGATTTGGGTTACCGGGCAGGGGCCCGCTTGAACAACCGTGACGGGAACCAAGCAGTTCGCAGCGTCATAGACTTGGGTCATGCCCACTTTTTTACCGAGGAGGATTAAGCTCATATTGCTAAGTGGCAGGAGGACAACATCTTTCGGCAGATGCCGAAGGGTGAGGGCCGTATTGCATTCCGGCGGATGCCGGAAACCTGCGTTAGGCTGTTAGAGAAAGATATTTGGAGAGTGTTGGTTCGGGCCTGAAAGGTTGGATAAAAATCGGAGCCGGCTTCCAGTGCTGGAAACTGCTTTCCGACTTCGCCGCCCGACCCGAGAGGGCAGCTGAGTACTAATGGGACTGACCAAGGAACAGAGGAAAAAGGTTGAATAAGGAGAAAAACGGGACGCTCGTCAAGCGCTTTTCGGAAGTATTTGGAAACAGTTCCAAAACCCGCTCTCAACGAGGCAAAGAATACCGATACCTCACCTCGGGCAAATTGCGTCCGCCCAGTTCAATAGTTTTCTGTCCGCCATCGAGGGCAAAGCCGGTGGCCTCGTAAAATTTTCGCGCAGAGTGGTTAGTTTCGAGGACCCAGAGGGCGAGGGTGGAGTAGCCATGTTTTTTCGCCTCGGTAAATACGCGTTCACAAAGTTGGCTCCCTGCACCTTTGCGCCAATGTCGTGGGGAAATATTTATCGCTGAAATTTCCGCGACAGATTTTTTATCGGCATCTGCGTCCCGCGAGGGCATCAAACTGCAAAAGCCCACAATTTCGTTTTCAATTTCTGCGACAAAAGTGGTGATTTCATCGGCGTTGAGATGATCAGTCCAGAATGAGGTGGTGAATTTCTTATCCAAATTATCGAGTGTCGAATCCGGCATTTGCCCGCGATACGTTCCACGCCAAGTTTCAACATGCACGCGCGCAATGGCTGCAGCATCACCCAAGGTGGCCAAACGAATAATCACAACACCAACCTGCCTACGCCTGCCCAAGTTGTCAGGCAATCCCTTTACACCGTAATCTGAATGTCCACGCCGGCGGGGAGATTCAGCTTCTTCAACTCGTCCACGGTCTGGGCGGTGGGCTCCACGATGTCGATGATGCGCTTGTGCGTGCGCAATTCGAACTGCTCCATGGACTTTTTGTCCACGTGCGGCGAGCGATTGACGGAAAGTTTCTCGATGCGGACGGGCAGCGGCACGGGGCCGGCGACACGGGCGCCTGACCGCTTGGCGGTCTCGACGATTTCAAGCGCCGACTGATCGATGATGCGATAGTCGAAGCCCTTCAGTTTGATGCGAATGCGCTGGCTGGCCATGGTGGAAAGGTGAGTTTCGGGTTTTAGTGGGTGAGAGGCGAGGAGAAAATGCGCCAGCGTTCTTTGTGCAGGTACTCAGAGTACCCGGACTACAAGAAAATCAAACTGGGAAAGAACGGGGTGGCGCGAATCGTTTTTAGTTCGTCATGCAGGTAGGTTGATGTGCAGGAGAAAAAGTTAGATGGTACGGGCGGCCGTCTTCGTGGACGACTCGACGATCTTCGTCAGCATGCTGTTGGGCACCTGCTCGAAGTGCGACGGTTCCATCGTGTACGAGGCGCGGCCCTTGGAGAGCGAGCGCACGTCGGTGGAATAGCCGAACATCGTTTCGAGCGGCACGTTGGCGTTGATGTAGAAGAGGCCGTTCTTGGTTTCCATGCCCTGGATCTGGCCGCGGCGGCGGTTGAGGTCGCCCATGATGTCGCCCTGATACTCTTCTGGCGTGACGACTTCGACCTTCATGATCGGCTCGAGCAAGATAGGCGCGCAATTCTTCATGGCGTCTTTGAAGGCGAAAATACCCGCCATCTTGAACGCCATTTCATTCGAGTCCACTTCGTGGAAGGAACCGAATACGAGCTGGACCTTGAAGTCGATAACCGGGTAGCCGGCGATGACGCCATTGTGGGCGGCTTCGTGGAAACCTTCGATGGTCGGCTTGATGAATTCCTTCGGAATGGTGCCGCCGACGATTTCGTTGAGAATTTCGTTGCCCTTGCCCGTGCCGTTCGGCGACAGGACGATTTCCGCGTGACCATACTGGCCGCGGCCACCGGACTGGCGGATGAACTTGCCCACGCCCTTGGACGACTTAGTAATCGTCTCGCGGTACGCGATTTGCGGGCGGCCGGCTTCGGCATCAACCTTGAATTCGCGGAAGAGGCGGTCGCGGATGATTTCCAAATGCAACTCACCCATGCCGGCAATGATGGTCTGGCCGGTTTCGCTATTGGTGGAGAGCTTGAAGGTCGGGTCTTCTTCGGCGAGGCGCTGCAGGCCGATGGAGAGTTTTTCCTGGTCGAGCTTGGTCTTCGGCTCGATGGACATCGAGATAACCGGCTCGGGGAAGGTCGGGGGCTCGAGGCGCAGCTCGAGGTCTTCGTCGCACAGCGTATCGCCGGTGACTACGTCTTTGGCGCCGACGACGGCGCAAATGTCGCCGGAATAAATGGCGTCCACGTCCACGCGTTCGTCCGCCTTCAAAAACAGCAGGCGCGAAATGCGCTCGGTGCGGCGGGTGCGCGGGTTGTACATGCTATCGCCCTTCCGGAGTGTGCCCGAGTACAGGCGGAAAAATACGAGGCGACCGACGAATTGGTCGGTCCACAATTTGAAGACGAGGCCAATGGGCTTGTCTTTGTCGTTGGGGATGACTTCCGTGGTGGTTTCGTCTTCCTTGTGCGCGACCATCGGGCGGGCTTCGAGCGGGTTGGGCAGGTAATTGACGACGCCGTCGAGCACCATCTGGATGCCTTTGTTCTTGAGCGCGCTGCCAGGAATGACGCCGACAAAATTCTCCGTAAGCGTGGCTTTGCGAATCGCGGCCCGCATCTCATCAATGCTCAGCTCTTTGCCTTCGAGGAATTTTTCCGCGAGGGCGTCGTCAAAGTCGGCCAGGCCTTCGATAAGTTTTTCGCGCCATTCAGCGGCTTCCTTCTGGTGGCTTTCCGGAATGGGTTTTTCAAAAAAGCGCACACCGCTGACGTCCGTGGTGTCGTATTCGCAGAGCACCATCTTCACCAAGTCAATGACGCCATTGAAGGTATCGGCCGCGCCATAGGGAATGAAAAGCGGATGCGCATTGCCGCGCAATTTGGTGCGGATGTCGTCGAGGGCTTTATAAAAATTCGCGCCCGTACGATCCATTTTGTTGACGTAGGCGATACGGCAGACCTTGTACTTGTTCATCTGGCGCCAGACCGTCTCGGACTGGGGCTGCACGCCTGCAACGGCACAGAACACGGCGATGGCGCCGTCCAACACGCGCAGGGAACGCTCGACCTCAGCGGTGAAGTCCACGTGACCCGGGGTATCAATGATGTTAATCGTATGCGCGATGTGCGAATACGGACCTTCCTTGGTCGTCCAGCCGGCGGAAATGGCTGCAGCGGTAATGGTAATACCACGCTCACGTTCCTGCTCCATCCAGTCGGTCGTGGTGTTGCCTTCGTGCACGTCACCCATCTTGTGAATGACGCCGGCGTAAAATAGCACGCGCTCGGTCGTGGTGGTTTTGCCAGCGTCAATGTGTGCGGCGATGCCAATGTTGCGCGTATACTCCAGCGGAAAACGGCGCGTCGGCGAATTAGCGGGCGAAAGAGGAGGCCGGGTGGCCGGCGTGGCGGTGGCGGTGTCAGACATGGCTCAGAGAAAGGAAGAAAGAACGGGAGGGAGAGGAAAGGAGGATCACCAGCGCAGGTGGGCGAAGGCGCGATTAGCTTGGGCCATGCGGTGCACGTCTTCGCGTTTCTTGACGACGGTGCCGGTGTTGTTGTAGGCATCCACGATTTCAGCGGCGAGGGCTTCGCGCATCGGCATACCTTTGCGGGCCAGGGCGGCGTCAACCATCCAGCGGAAGGCGAGGCTCTGCTGGCGCTCAAAGGTGATTTCAACCGGGACTTGATAGGTGGCGCCACCAACACGGCGGCTCTTTACTTCGAGCTTCGGGCGGATGTTTTCCAGCGCGCCGAGGAGCAAATCAATCGGATCACCCTTTTCGAGTTTCTCGCTGACTTTTTCAAAGGCGGAATAGACCACGCGCTGGGCGACGGTCTTTTTACCCTCGCGCATGATGGTGCTGATGAGGTGGGTGACCAACGGGCTGTTGAAGCGCGGATCTGCGGGGCGGATGCGTTTGACGGCTTTGCGGCGACGTGACATGGAGAAAAGGCGTGGAAGGTTAAAAAATAGAACTAGGCGGCCGCGGCGGTTTTCTTTTCCTTCGGGCGTTTGACGCCGTACTTGGAGCGGCTGCGGCGGCGCTTTTCCACACCCACGCAGTCGAGCGGACCACGGACGATGTGATAACGGACACCGGGGAGATCCTTCACGCGGCCACCGCGCACGAGCACAACGCTGTGCTCCTGGAGGTTGTGGCCCTCGTCGGGAATGTAGGCGATGACTTCGTAGCCGTTGGTCAGGCGCACTTTGGCGACCTTGCGAATGGCGGAATTGGGCTTCTTGGGCGTACGGGTCATGACCTGGACGCAGACGCCGCGTTTAAACGGGTTGCCGGCCAGGGCGGGAGCCTTGGATTTGAAGCGCGGGGCGCGCCGGGGACGCCGGACGAGCTGATTGATGGTGGGCATGGAGGAAAGTGGATTTGAAAAGGGGAAAAACGAAACACGCTAAACGCTGGCGGCGCAGTGGCAAGCCCTATTTTAGGGCCGAGGCCACAATCGCTTATTTTTTTGCATAAAACTTTTACTAAATTTTTTGAAACTTGCCTTGACGCCCATGGGTTATATCCTTCTGCCATGACTATATCCCTGCTCAACCCCTGCTCTTCTTACAAAACCACCCGTCTTTGGGTGTATTTTTCCCTTGTCGCAGCCTTCGGCCTACTGGCTCCAGCCATGGTCCGGGCGGACGTTACCGCTAGCGTTGACAAAGGCCAAGCCACGACCCAGCACAAGGCTACAGGCGCTGGCGCCCCGCAAGGGCCTCCCGGTAGTGGCGGTGGCTATGGTGGTAAGGGCAGCAAAGGCGGGGGATCAATGACTGACACCACGACAGGCAGCGTATTTTACACGATCACTGTGCGCAACATGGCGGCTGCGCCGGTCTCGGGTGTGACGGTTGAGTACCATTTCTTTAATAAGTCAACCAGCTCCGGCAGCGGTACGCCTACGAGCATCAGTGTGAACGACATCACCGCATCGAGCACCATTGACCTCGATGCCAATGGCAAGAAGGACATCGAAACTTCTGACATCCCCAAAAACTCCAAGCACTCGTCAACCCCTGGCTCGCAGGACAAGAAGTCAGGCAAGGTGATACCCCCTACGCAGACCAACGAGACCACTTCCGTCATGGGTTGGGTCGTTTATCTTAAAAAAGGCGACAAGGTTGTTCATACCTACACGTCAACGGACACGATTCTCGACGAAGTCGCGAAGATCAACAGGGGTGGCTCCGGCGGCGGCGGCGCCAGCAATTTCTAGGCATCGCTTTTGACGGTTAAAGCGGGTTAATGGCGGCCATGCCGGTGCGCTCTTCTTCGGGAGAGCCCCGGTTTGTTTTTGAATTTTGTACTGCAAGCAAGAGCGTTTGAGGCAAAAGCAGTTGCCTTCGCACACCTAATTTTTTTGGCGACATATTTATCATTCCAGGGATATTACTGAAAAAGAAATGATGGAACCTGTATCGCCCTTTCAGGGTTTTACAGCTTTGCCATGAACCTACCCCTGCGTACCCCCCTTCGACACCGCAAAAGTTTATTGTTCTGGGCAAGTGCGTCCTTGGCTGCCGTCGCTGGTCTACTTCCGCGCGTGCGCGCGGATGTGACTGCCAGCGTTGATAAGGGCCAAAGTGCTACCCAGCATAAGACCGTCGCGCCTGCTGGTGGCGCCAAAAACAGCGGCAGAACAAGCACAACCGATTCGGTCTCTGGCAATGTATTCTACACCATAACGGTCCGCAATCTTTCAGCCGGGCCGGCCCAAGGCGTAACGGTTGAATATCACATTTTTAATAAGACGACCACCAGCAGTAGCAGGGCTCCGTCATCGGTGTCGGTGGACGACATCACCGCTTCCAGCACCTTGGATCTTGACCCCAACGGGATCAAAACGATTGAAACCACCGACATCCCCAAGGGGTCCAAGAACACCGTGACCAGTGGCAATACGAGTAAAAAGGGGGTTAGCACTCCCGGCTTTACCAGCAGCACCAATACTTCTGTAATGGGTTGGGTCGTTTACATCAAAAAAGGCGACAAGGTTATCCACGCAATTACTTCGACGGATACCGTACTGGACGATGTGGAGAAAATTAAAAAATCAAGCGGCGCCTAAGCATGTTTTGCCCGGTGCTTTTAAGTTAGCCAGGGGGTAAAGAAGATGGCCTGCATCTGGCAGACTATTTTTCCAGACTTACTGGGTCCCTTTTTATGCACCAAAGTGCTGGACTGATTGGCACGGACTTGGTCAGAATCCATCCGTGTAGTCGCCCTCGCTTTACGATTAACCCAAAGATTTGTCCGATTCTCGTCTAGGGCGGCGATTATATCCCATATGGCCCGGAAGTGATCTTTTAAGAAATTCATTTCCGGCACCCAAATCTCTTGCCAACTAAACCAGTCATGCTACTTTATCCTACGCCCATGAATATACCCCACTACTCCATTTGTGCGCGATTCAAACGACTGGCTGCCGGCGTCATTCTGGGTGCTGGCACATTAGTATTCGGAACCGTTACTGCGCAGGCCGCTCTTAAAGAGCTTCCCTTGGTCTCGGTTGATGTGGACAACGGCGTGGTAACCAACGTGGTTCATAAGGGCCTCGGCGCGCCCGTGCCAGCGTCGTCCACCGGAGGTAAAGCCAGCAAGTTGCCTTCAGGTACATTGACGGACTCCCAAAGTCAGATGGTTTATACCATCACGATCAGGAATCTGAGCAGCTTCCCGGCGACCAATTTGGCGGTGGAATACCATTTCTACAATAAAACCAGTGCCCATAATGCCGGCACCACCACAACCACCGTTGATGATGTAACCAGCACGGCGAATGTGGACGTTCCGGTGAACGGACGGAAAGATATTCAGACCATCGGGATTAATCACGAGATCAAGCAATCCTATGCGAAAAGCGCCACGGGTGCCACCATCGGGGCCAATTCGGGTAAGAAGGGCACGGTGTCAACCGGGATGACCGACACCACGACCACCTCGGTGATGGGCTATGTGATTATCGTTCGATCAGGGAACACCATCATTAAAACTTTATTGTCCAAAGACGACATTGTGGATCAAGTCAAAGCCATTCAGGCCAGAGAGGCTTCGCAATAGCAGCGAGGGTAGGGGAGAGAGGGGCACAAATCTTGGTGCGCCCCGATTTTCAGGCTTGTTCTGGATAATCACTGCGTTATCCTCCGCCTAGTGGCGGCTCTGCACGCTGCAGGATGGTCGCCATTCTCCGCCCCATGCTCTCTGCCGACGACGAGTCCCTCGAAAATATTTCTGCGGCCCCCCGGCACTCAGTGCCGAAATGGCCTTTTCTCCTCGGGGACGCGGTCCTCGTCATCGCGGCACTCGCCGTGTGGTTTTCGTCGGATGGATTGAGCACAACGGGATTATTTTTTTGTCTTGGATCGGTTGTGATGGGTGCCCTTATTTTCGTAACGCCGTATGCGCTCGAAAGCTTTCCACCCGCCTCCTGGCGTATTTTTGCGGGTGATTCTGCCGGATCGGATCCGGACGGATTGTCCGCTGATGGCGCAGGCGAATGGCGTCGCCAGGCGCGCGCTGCAGCGGAAGCCGTCGAACACGCCGCGCGCGCCAATGCGGCACTGGAAAGTTCCGCCCGCCGCTTTGATTCTCGATTTGCCCCGTTGGTGGAGGTGCACCAGAGTTTGACCGCTGTGGTTGCAGAAATGCGCGAGGCCGCCACCGCGCGCGCCGCCACGACCGCCAGTGAGACACTGGCCCTTCAGCGTGAATTTGAACGTCTACGAAAAGAACAGGCGGAAAAATTCAAAGCGGCTGAAGAAAAAATTGCCGCACTGAGTGAAACCCTCGCTGTTTTGGCCGCTCAACCCAAGCTGCCCATCGCCCGTCACGTCCCCACGCCGGATCCAGAAGTGGCGACTACGCGCACCCGGGCCAAAACCCAGAATCTATCACGAGTTGAAGAACCTGCGCTGGTCGGCGTAGGTGCGGCTGCTGCAGAAGCAGTCCCTGCTGCCGAGGCCGCGCCGATACACAGCGAATTGGCTCCGACGCCCGCCGTTGAAGCCGCCACTTTGGCGAATACCGAGACGCCGTCATTGGGAGCTATTTCCATTGCAACGCCAGAGGCAGAAATGCCGATAACCCCGCAGACCGAATCCGTTGAGGAAAAATCCATGCTCGCCAAGGCCTTTGCTCGTTCCCAGTCGAGTAGTCAAACCCCCGCCGTGGCTGGAATCATCATGGCCAGAGCCCGCCGCCAGCGAAAATCTAAAGCGCCCATGGCTGTCATTTCCCCGGACCAGGCCCCCGCCGCCGAGGGCAACACGGAAACTCCGGCCGTCACCGAGGGCGAAGGCTGGCAGGCTTTGACCGAAGAGGAATTTGCGGCTCTGTCCGTTGCTGCGCCATCTTCCACCGACGAAACTGTGGATCGCGCTATAAGAGAGCCGGAGCCCGCGAAAGTTCCTGAACCAGCGGAGGGTGACACCAGCTCAGCCTTTCGCCGCTCCGCCCGAGCCAAGGCGGTTGCGCTGCGAGGAGAGGAAGAAGAGGCGGCCAGAAAGGACACACCTGTGGTTTTTACCCCTGGCCGACCCGAGGAATCAGCTACGCCCCTCACCGATGGCCCAACACAAGGCGAGTTGCTTGCTCGTGAAGCCGAGACTATCCGCAAAAAAAGATCCAGCCGCAGCCCGGTTAGTGCCTGCGCGTTAACCGCGCGCGTGCTTATCGGTATTGGCAACAAGCCCTTTGTGCGTGGCACGGGGCCAGGTCTCTCCAATGAAAAGGGTGTACCCATGGAATTTGTTGAAATTGGCCAGTGGCGCTGGGTTGCCCCCACGGCGGTTAAAGAGCCAATTGCGGTACGTATCCTTAAAAACGACGAGGTGCCGGCGGAAGGCAACCCCATTGTCCTTCACCCAGGCCAATCCCTTGAGGTGAGTCCGGTCTTTCCCGGTTAATCCCTTTGCTCACCAAGTTTGAGTACCGACGTGAATGGCTGGCTATGAGTATAGCTCATGACTGGCCGACCATCCAGCTGATGGCTAGAATGATAAATGACGATTGTTCAAAGCGGGTGTGTGACGCAGCCCTCCAAGTTCTCCACGTGGAACAATCCGTCTTACTGATCTAAGATTAGTTTAAAACAAAGGGGGGCCAACCGGCTTTACGCCCCGTTATTGGCAAGCTCAAAAGTATAACAAAATTATATCAATAATTCATATATAATTATTAACTGAAATACATTTTATATAAATAATATTATATAATAATGAGGTAATAGACTTTGTAATGCAAAGTTGTAAAAAGCGGCAGCGCTTAACCAGAGTGGTATGGGGTAAACACCCAATTGTTGGGCAACTATTGTGCAACATCCTTTTCTGGATCAAGCCTCGGTAACATGTGAATAACTCGCTTCGTATGCTTACATTCAAGAGGTTGGGGTGACCTCGGGTTGTTAATAAAACGCTTAAACCTAATTTTTATAACGTTATTTTTAAGAGTTTTTGACTCAATTTGGCAGCCAGGGTCAGAAGGGCTCTTTCCGCTCGTAAAAAAAAGGCAAAAAAATCGCAAATTATTGTTGCGGCCTACAATTTTTTTACAATAATGGTTTGAAGCTGCTCCCCTACCCAACCCCCCCAGCGTGCGCGTTCCCGGCTTGAAGCATTACGGGAATGTCACGTTGAGCCCCCTTCGCCCCACTCGATTTTACCACCCCCTAATATCGTTTATTACAGTCATGAATGGTCATTTTTTTTACGCGCGTTTTTGGATGTTTCCCCTCGGAAATCCGGGAATTCTGCGCGTAAATCCCACGGCTGATCTCGCTGCTTTCAGTTCCCCTTTAAAACAAAAAACTCACGATGAATTGGTGCGGGCGGCCGCGTCAAATTTCAGCGTGAAAAATTAAACTGCTCGTAATTCTACCCTCATGAAAGTCCCCCCCACCCAGCATCGACTTGGCCAGAGCTCCCTCTGGCAAGGGACAATCGTCATTTTGTGCGCCGTGTGCGCCACGTTGCTTTTACCGCAAAGAATAGCCGGACAGACCTTGGCGAACATTACCAAGGCCGACAACGCGACCAGCCTCAATATCACGACGAGCTGGCTGGAGAACGCTGTGCCAAACGCCGGCAACATCGCGGTGTTTACGAGCACGGTCGAATCCTTTAACCAAACGGAGGACATCGGCTCCGGGGTATCGCTCGGCGCAATTCAGATGCTCAGTCCGCAGGGTGCGATTTTCATCACAGGTAACACCGCCCCGGGTTCCACGTCTCTGCTGACGCTGGGTAACACAAGTTACATTGTTACGCCGGCGGCTTTGACGGAAAACCTCGGAACCAACGCCAACATCACCTTCACCAGCCCCAATTTTGGCAATTTTGCCGGGTCTAACGGCAATAATGTCTCGGTCGTTTTCGTGAAAGGCGCCAACAATACCGCGCAGTCCTTTGTCCTTAACAACGTCACCAACACCATCACCGTCAATTTGGCCGTAAATGGCACGGGCGTTGTCACGAGCACGGCGGCGAGCATCATCAATGCAATTAATGCCAATGGTACCTTGAACCAGTTGGTCGTAGCTTCCAATACCACCGGCACGGGCAGTACCGGCCTTGGCAACGTAACAGCGTTTGCAAACACCACCTTGTCGGGCGGCAACGGCATTCGCGCTGGGAATCTGACCAACGGTGGCGGCATTGATATGAGCGCTTCGACCGACAATTTGTTCATCACCGCCAATGTAGCGCTGAACGGCACCCAGCAATGGACTTCCGGCTTTGCCACCCAATTGGTCGTAAGTGGCAACATCAGCGAAGCGGTGGTTGGCTCGGGTCTGACCATCAACGGCACCAGCACCGGTTCCAGCATTGGTACAGTGATTTTGTCGGGCAACAATACCTTCACTGGCAACCTGTCCATGAATGGCGGCACCTTGGTGTTGGGCAGCAACACAGCGGCGGGCTTGGGAAATTTTGTCATTAACCAAGGCACCCTGAATAATAGCTCAGACGGCAACGGAACCGAGATACTGTCCAACCCCGTCATCATTAACAACGTCTTTAGCTATGCCGGCAATAGCAGCATGGTGTTTGGCAATACGGTCAATCTCGCCGCCAATGCCACGATTACTCAGGTCGCCTCAACTACCAACACCGTTTCTTCGCCCTTCACGAACAATCTGACCATGGCCAATGTCACCGGCGTGGGCAATTTGATCAAATCAACGACCAACTCGACGACCTCTGGCCGACTGATTTTGGTCGGTACGAACAGCTTTGGTACCGGGGCGGGCACCAACGCAATTTTGACCATCAGCTCCGGCACGGTGCAATTGGGTAACGGCACCATGGACGGTAACATGACCGGCAATATCACCGATTCTGGCACCCTGGCGTTTGATGAACACGCTGCGACGACGACTATTTCCAATCTGATTGCCGGTACCGGTGGCGTGGCCCAACTCGGACCGAATAACATTGTTTTGAACGCGACAAATACCGCCCTCAATGGAAATTCAAGCATCGCACCAGGCGCCACCCTGACTTTGGGCGATGGCACGCTGGGCAACAAAGGCATCGTCGGCGGCAACATTTCGAATAACGGCACGTTGGTCTTTAATGAAGGCGCCGATACTTCCTATACTAGTATCATCAGCGGCATCGGCACCAACCTCACCATCCAAAGCAACACGTTCAGTCCTGTGGCGTCTACGCTTACTGAAAACCTCGCCACGAACGCCAACCTCACCTTTACGGCCAACACCAGCCACATTGTTAATGCAGCCTTGACGGAGAATCTCGGCACGAACGCCAACATTACCTTCGCTGCCAATGCTACCAATTATGCCGGCGGATTCGGCAACAACTTCACGGTGAAGTTTGTTCAAGGGCCGGCGGGCGAGGCAGAATCCTACGTGTTTTCTGGCAACGTCCTCACGGTTAATTTGGCCGAAGACAGCACCGGGGCTGTTACCAGCACGGCGGCGGGCATAATTAACGCCATTAACGCCAATTCAACCTTAAATACTATCTTCACGGCTTCCAATACCACCGGGACCAGCAGCACTGGGGCCGGCATTGTGAAAGGGTTTGCCAATGCTCAGTTGACGGGTGGAAACAGTACTTTTGCTGGTGCCTTGGGTAACAATGTTTCAGTCGTCTTTGTCAAAGGCGCCAACAATACATCGAAAAGTTATGTGGTTTCGGGCAACGTCATTACGGTCAATTTGGATGTGAACGGCACGGGAGTGATAACTGACACTGCGGCGACCATTATCAGTGATTTTGCCAATAACGCAACTTTGGCAGCCATGGTCACAGTCTCCAATACCACCGGCACCGGCAGCACTGGCCTCGGCAATGTCACTGCGTTTGCGTCAACCGCGCTGGCGGGCGGGTTGAATCCGACTTCTTCAATCCTCCTTGGCGGCACCACGAATAGCACATTCAATGGTGTCACGAGCATCTCTTCCGGCAACTTGTTGCTCACCAGCCCGGTTGGTTTGGCCAATACGACCCTGAATTTGGTAATTGGCGGCGGCAATTTCGCCGTGGCCAACGCCACCATTAACAATTTTACCCTGGGTGGCTTGGAGGGTAACCAGAATATGGCCCTCACGGGCAACGGCGGCAATAATTCAATCCTTTTGACCATCGGCAATGGCAATATCAGCAGTACCTATACCGGCGTACTGATGGGCAACACCAGCAATACCACCTCCCTCGGCAACTTGACCAAAATTGGCCGCGGCACACTTACATTGACGGCGGCGAACACCTATACGGGCAATACCTCGGTGATCAGCACAAACTCGACGGCCACGAGTACAACCACAAACATTACCTTGGAAGGTTTAATTAATTTTAATCAGCTGAACAGCTTTGGCGGCGCAACGGTAGCCAACGCCACCACCTCGGGAGTCACTGGGAATTTGCAGTTACAAGGCGGTGGGGTACAATGGGCAACCAATTACATTAGTACCAATGCGGCAAATGATGCCACCGACATTGGTGACATCTCGCTGCGGTTGGCCTCCACGGCTGGTTTGGGTGCCGGAACTGTCACCGGGAATACCGGTCCTTCCGGAGCCAATGACACTTTGGACACGAACGGCAACAATATCCTGCTGTTTGCGAACCCCATTAGTGGCGCGGCGGGAACCCTTGTCAAGGCGGGTAATGGAACCTTGACCCTGGCCGATAATGCCACGGTGTTGGGCTACGCAGTTTCCGGCGGCAATTTGCAGTTGGGCAACTTTAGTTACAGTGGCGGTTTGCCCGGCTCGGCCACCATCATTGCGCCAATTGCCATGGCCGCAAATACGAATGTGGTTTTGAGTCAGAATATTTCGACCACCATGAGCGGCGTCATTTCCGGCGCGGGCAATATAGCGGTTAATGGCCTGAACCCCGGCACCAGTGCCCAGCTGCTGGCCCAATTCGCCGGAGTGAATAATAACCTCCTTTTCACGACGAATACCCTTAACGGCACCTTTAACGGAACCAACGGGCAGGTGGGCAACAATATTACCGTAACCTTCACGGGCGGCGTCAGCAAAACATTCAGTGTCGCAGTCACTGGCACGGCTTCCACTCCGGCCATCGCAGTGCAGTTGACGACCGATGCCAGCGGCAACGTACTCACGACCGCCAATCAACTCGTCACCAATTGGATGGCCAACAGCACACTCAACGCCATTGCCAACGCCACCTTGGGCGAAGACGCAACAGGGAACAATGGCTCTGGCATTTTGACCACAGTGACTTCTCAAAACTTCAACGGTGGCGTTGCGCCGGGCAATACCTCGCTGACCCTCAGCGCTAACAATACCTTTAATGGTTCGGCCACGATCAATGGCGGCACCTTGATTGCCGGCGTATCCCTGGCCCTGCAAAACGCCACCTTGGTATATAACACTGGTACATTTAATTATGGCATTTTGTCGAACATCACCCTCGGTGGCTTGGTTGGCAACCAGAGCATTTCGCTGACGAATGCCGCCACCGGCGCCAATGTAACCTTGACCATTGCCGGCCTGCAGAATCCCGGGGTTTATAGCGGCACCTTGTTTGGCACGGGCTCGGTGAATATGACCGGCCAGATCAACACGAACAAAAACGATCCCAATTTCGGAAAAAACACCGGCGTCCTGACGCTCACGGGGTTGAACACCTATTCTGGCGGCACCAACATCACGGGCGGTTTGATTAATTTCAGCGCCAGCAATAATTTTGGCTCCGGCAATATTACGTTGAAAAACGGCGGCTTACAGTGGGCGACGGGCACAACCACGGATATTTCGAGCCAGGTTCTCGGCCAGTTCGGCGGGGTCATTTCGGGCATCACGCCCAATAGCGGCAACGACACCATCGACACAAACGGCAACAATGTCACCTTTGGCACCACGTTGGTCGGTAACGGCACCTTGGTTAAAGATGGAGCAGGTGTTCTGACTTTCTCGGTGCTGAACACCTATTCGGGCGGTACGG
>Ga0206925_1037_pt1 | contig 30284 bp, 26 predicted proteins | sample Alteio_BWOrgHeat_62_FD_152944 | JGI IMG/M metagenome (GOLD analysis project Ga0206925, IMG submission 152944) | Enriched cells from forest soil in Barre Woods Harvard Forest LTER site, Petersham, Massachusetts, United States -... | ecosystem: Environmental > Terrestrial > Soil > Temperate forest >...
GCTGGCGATCGCCGCCATCCTTACCATATTGCTGCGCCCGGTAGTCAACCGCATCGAGACGAGCATGAAGCTTCCCCGCGTGCGGGCGATTATCTGGCTGTATATTCTGGTGGTGGCCGCCTGCCTTGCCTTCGGCTTGCTGCTGCTGCCCCTGCTCGTCAGCCAGATTATTGAACTCACTCACACCGTGCCGGAATTCAGCAAAACCGCTTTCCACCATTTAAAAGACCGGCTGCGCGAGTATCCGGATATTTACCAGAGCTTTAAAAGCTATCTGGACGAGGACAGTCTGAGACAGCGGGTGGCCGCGGCGGGCCAGCGCGGCCTGACGATGCTGCTCGCCGCCCCTTCGACCGTCGGCCGAATATTTGAATTTGCCGCCGCGGTGGCGGTCATCCCGGTTTATCTGTTTTTTTTGTTGGCAACCAACCGCGACTTCACCCGCGACTACCACGAACAATTGACTTTTCTCCCCGCGCCACTGCGCAAGGACATCGTGTTTTTGACGAATGAGTTTGCGAGCATCATGGTTTCTTTTTTCCACGGCCGGCTGCTCATCGGATTAATTATTGGCGGACTGCAAGCCGTGGGCCTGCTGCTAACTGGTTTGCCCGGCGGTTTTGTGCTGGGCCTGTTTTTCGGTCTGCTCAACATGATGCCGTTTCTCGGGGCCATTCTGGGGTTCATTGTGATTCTGCCGATGGCCTATTTTCAACCCGGTGGCGGCGGGCAACTGCTGCTCGAATGCGCCGGCGTGCTCGTCGCGGTGCAAATATTGGACGCCAACTACATCACGCCGAAAATCATGGCCCACCACACCGGCCTGCATCCGGTGGTAATCATCCTTTCCATTTTCTTTTGGAGCCAGGCCCTGCACGGCATTCTCGGCATATTTTTGGCGGTACCGCTCACGGCGTTTTTGGTCGTCTTTTGGCGGTTGCTCAAAACGAAATACCTGCCCCGGCATGGCGGCACCATACCCGGAAGCGGGTGAGGTTGCCGCTCCCAGCCGCCGGGGTCTTTGCGGTTGCCTTTTCCCCAGTTAACTTTACGTTGCAAATCAAGCGGGTGCTGTTCAATCACAGGCTCCGCTTCACCCACTCTCGGCCATTGTTTCCGTGCCTGAACCCGCAGCAGTCCCCAATACCAATCCACGCCACGTCGCCATCATCATGGATGGCAACGGACGCTGGGCGCGGGAACGCGGCCTGCCCCGCATTGAGGGCCACCGGCAAGGCGTGGAAAACGTCCGACGCATCGTCGGCGTGGCGAAGGAATTGGGCCTGCCGTATGTGACCCTTTACGCGTTCTCAGCGGAAAACTGGCGACGGCCGGCAGAGGAAGTCGGTGCCTTGATGGTACTGCTGGAAATTTTTCTCGAACGCTACACGCGGGAACTGGAGGAAAACGAAGTGCGCCTGCGCGTCATCGGCCGGCCCGATCAATTGCCCGACCGTGCGCGCGCCTGCCTTGACCGCGCGCTGGCCCGCACTGCCCATTTTACCGAGCGCACCATAGTCCTCGCGCTCAATTATGGTTCGCGCCAGGAAACTCTCGATGCTGCCCGGGCCTATGCCGAAGCCGTGAAAGCCGGGAAGGAAAATCCCGCCGAGCTCGATTGGCCGCGCTTCACGCGCTACCTTTCCACCGGCGACCTGCCCGATCCAGACCTCATCATCCGCACCTCGGGCGAAAGCCGCCTGAGCAATTTCCTCCTGCTGCAAGGCGCGTATGCGGAAATGTATTTCAGTCCGGTGTACTGGCCGGAATTTAGCCGCACGCATCTGGTCGAAGCCATCGAAGCCTATAAACGCCGCGAACGCCGGTTCGGGCAAACTGGCGAACAGGTGCGCCCGGCGGCGCCCGAAGCCGTCTTGCACCAGTGATAAAACGCGCCATTAGCACAATAGTCCTATGGGCCATTGTTATCGGTACAGTCGGCTATGGCGGCACCATGGGCAGTGTGCTGCTGCTGGCGATATTTAGCACGCTCGCTCAATACGAATTGCAGGACATTCTGGGTAAATCGGGTTTGCCGCCCTGGCCTTGGGCAACACTCGCGCTGGGCTTTGCGATTGTTTTGCAGGCGGGACTGAATCTGACCTGCGGCATTTATTTGTGGCCATTGGTCGCAGTGGCTTTGACGATTGGCGCGCTGGCTTGCGCGCATAATCCCACGGCAATTAATCGCCTGGCGGGCTCGGTGCTGGCCCTGGCCTACGTCCCTTTCCTGATGCTTTATTATGCGATGATTGCTCGCAACGGTGGCGTAGGTTTGGCGGTCTGGGTGATTGCCGTCGCCAAATTTACTGATGTCGGCGGATATTTAGTGGGCTCGCAAATTGGCCGACACAAGTTGGCTCCATCCATCAGCCCCGGCAAAACTTGGGAAGGCGTGGCAGGCGGACTCGGGCTGGCGATGTTGGTCGGCGCAGGAATCTGGAAATTTGCGCCGGGCTGGCTGCCACACTGGTTTACACTCGAGCGTGCTTTGTTGTTGCCGTTGCCCATTGGCATTGCCGCCATTCTTTCCGACCTGTCTGAATCCGCCCTCAAACGACGGGCCGGAGTGAAAGATTCCGGACGCTGCATCCCGGGCATCGGCGGCGCGCTGGACCTGGCGGACAGTTTATTGCTCAGTGCCCCCGTGGCGTATTATTTGTTCTACAGTCTCCAGTAAATTCCGAGCCCAATTATTTTCCGTCTTTTTCACGGCTGCGTAGCCGGAGCCGCACTGGTTCCGTCCGGTTTTGCGGGAGCCGTTGGCGTCATTGAATCCGTTGACTGCGGTACGCTGCTGCTGACGTTGCCGGCGGTGTTGCCAGCCGAGGCCGGGTCGAGATGCGAGGAAAAATAATCCACCGGCGCCGGATTGGCGGACGACTGCCCGGTCAAGGCGGACTGATAGACCCGCGCCCGCAGCGCATCCGCAGCGGCCGTCGCCGCCTTGCGCTTTTTCACTTCGGCCGCCAGTTCTTCGGCGGCTTTGGGATCGTAACCGCCATCCAATTGAGTGATCGGCGACTGCGTGATGAGTTTGCCCGGATCATCATCCCCGGTGGGTGAGGTCGCCTTAAGGATTAAATACATGCCCAAGGCGCCAACGAGGGTCAGAAATATTCCCATCGCCATGCCGAGTGGTGAATCAAAAAAAGAAAAACTGTGCGCGCTGGCGGCGCCACCGCCCGTTTTTTTGCCGGAACGCGACTCCAGTTTGATTTTGCCCAATTCCACCTGGCTGGCAGCACCCTCTTTTTCCTGGCGCTCCGCGAGAGCGCCGACCGAGGCGTTGCGGTAGGCTTGGGCCTGCTTGCTTTTCATGGAATCCTTCGCGGATCCGGAACCGGGCTTGCGCCAGGACGAAGGCCGGCTCCCTCCCGACGCGGGGCGGGAGCTGGGCGCACCACCTGTTTGACGCTCGCCTGTGGCTGGCGAGGTCAAGACCTTGCGCGCCGCCTGATGTAATTCGCACGCACGTTCAAATTTGCGCCGACGCACGAGATTTTGCTGCATCTCGTGCTTAATCTCGCTCAAGTCCGACCGGCCAATCTCGTTGTCGAGGTAGAGGTTGATGAGTTCGTCAAAACGTTCTTCCGTCATGCGGCTTGCTCGCTCAGAACCAGCTTCAGCGCTTCGCGCGCCCGGGCAATGCGGCTCTTCACCGTGCCCAAGCTCAAGTCCAATAAAGCGGCAATCTCTTCATATGACAGATCCCGTACATTTCGCAAGGTCAAGATTTCCCGGTGGGCCGGACTTAACCGCCCCATGGCCGCTTCCACCCGCTCGACCAGCTCATGGGTGACTGCCTTGGCGCCAGGGTCGGGCTCTTCATCCGGCAACAGTTCGGCCAGGGTCAGATCGTTCTCCTGGCTGACGGCTGCATCGAGGGAAACCGCCGCATGCCGCCCGCGCCGCCACCAAAACCAATAACGGTTGTGCGCGAGATTCGTGGCGATTTGATACAGCCAGGTCGAAAAGGCGGCGTCGCCGCGAAAGGCTTCGATGCCGCGCCGGGCGCGCAGGAAAGTGTCCTGGGTCACCTCCTCGGCGTCCTCGTGGTTTTTCAAGAGACCAAAGACGCGGCGGAAAATCGGCTCGCGGTAGCGATGCACCATGTCGTCAAAGGCCCGGGCGTCACCCGAGCGGAAGCGTTCCAGCAAAAGTTTATCGGCGGTAATGTCTTTGCTCATGATTCCACTATTATACTCCTATTCCCCGCGAAATGTCTTTCCGAAGTTTTTCACCGTCCGATTCCGCCCCAATTGGCTTGCTGCAAACATCTATATATAAACAGGTTACAACATAACCATTCGATTGTAAAACCCTTGTCATAAGCGCCGGGAAGTATTCAAACGACCGTTTTAACTAAAAATTTTAAATGAAACACGCGGCAAACGGTCGAACCAAAAATGCCCCCTGGGATGCCACCGGTGTTTGACCAGCGACATTTCCGTCCCTTGACTCGCCCGCCGGCATGGAATTATATAAGCGGTCTGGAAGGGTGGCAGAGTGGACTATCGCGGCTGACTTGAAATCAGCTGAACCGCAAGGTTCCGGGGGTTCGAATCCCTCCCCTTCCGCTGTTCTTTTTTGCTTAACCCATGTCTTTCATCCCCAAAAAGATTTTTAAATTACTACCCGTGGTCGGTATTTTTTTTGCCGCCCTGCCAGTGATGGGCGCGAATCCGGTGATTGACGCAACCAAGGCCGGGGTGGTCGGTGATGGCATAACGTTGAACACCGCCGCCATTCAGAAGGCGATTGATGAATGCTCCGCCGCCGGAGGCGGGACGATTGATTTTCCCGCCGGTCGCTATCTAACCGGCACAATCCAAATCAAGAGCAATGTCATCTTGCGACTGGAAGAGCAGGCGACCTTGCTCGGCAGCACCAATGTCGCCGATTACCGCAATCTGGATCCGTTTATTGATGGCAGCGGCCATCCATTGGGCCACGCTTTGATTGTCGCGATGGATGCCGAAAACGTGGGCATTGAGGGCCAGGGCACGGTGGACGGGCAAAGCCCCAAGCTTAAAGCCACGCAAAAATCCTATACCCTGCGGCCCTTTCTGCTGCGCTGGGTGCGCTGTACCAACGTCACGGTCCGGGATGTCCACCTGACCAATCCGGGGGCGTGGACGCTGAATTTCTTTCAGACCAAAGGCGCCGTGATTGACGGTGTGACCATCCGCAGCCGGGATTTGGGCATGCAGAACAACGATGGCATCAACCTGGACTCCAGCGAAAATATCCAAGTAAGCAATTGTGATGTCATCAGCGGGGACGACGCGCTGGTCATCAAATCCACGAGTGCGGCGAAGCCGAGCCACGACATCCAGGCGGCCCATTGCAAGCTCTCCAGCCACGCCAATGCCATCAAGCTCGGCACGGAATCCATCGGCGGGTTCGCGAACATTTCCATTTCCAACTGCCAGATCACCCGGACGGATATGGCCGGCATCGCCCTTTACGCCGTGGATGGCGGCGACCTGAGCAACATTACCATCAGTGACGTCACCATGGATGGGGTGACCGTTCCCATCAGCATTCGTCTCGGTGCCCGCTTGAAGACGTTTCGCGAAGGTGACCAGCCGAGGCCAGCCCCCGGCAAACTGCACGACGTGACGATTAAAAATGTCGCCGCTAAAAACATCAAGATGATCGGCCTGCTCGCCAATGGCATTCCCGGGTTTCCGATTGAGGCACTCACCTTGGAAAATATTCAACTTGAGCTGCCCGGAGGCGGAACCGCGGAATCAGCCAAAATCCAATTGTCCGAAAAGGAAGCGGCCTATCCGGAATTTGATATGTTCGGAAAAACCATGCCCGCCTATGGCATCTATGCGCGGCACGTCAGCGGCCTCAATCTCCAAGACGTGCGGATTACTTCGCTCCAACCTGACGCCCGCCCGGCCACTGTCTTTTTGGATGTGGATAAAATGACCCAGGCCGACTTTGCCGCTGAATCAATCAAGGTGCCCTGAGCAAAGGAACCAACTTAGCTCCCAACGTGCTTGATGCGAATGGCCAGATAAGGTTTCGACGGCAGCGCGATGGAACGCCCGTCCTGGTCCGCAAAGAAATAATCGTCCTTTTTCTTGAGCGTGAAAACCCCCTCGACGGGAGTCACCGTCATATTCCAAGTATCGAGCACCTCGGCGGTAAATTGCAGGCCGGCTTGCAGCGCGGCCTTGGGGAGTTGAAATTCCCACGACGCGGGCGTTTGCTTGCCGAGATAAACAAGGTAATAACTTCCGGCCTGACCGCCGTATTCAGGATGCTGCCACTTATCAATGGGCTCAATCCCCTGCGCCGGACTGTTGTCCAATACTTTCTTCAAAAAGGCCAGGCGCGCCGGGCTTTGGCCCTTGAGTACGCCGCCCTTGGACCACCAGAGCACGTCGTCAGGACTCAAGTAAGTTTCACCATGGCCAACATAGGTGCCGGCAACGGTGCCTTCCCAAAACCGGGAAACCATTTCTTCCGCGGATAAGGCCCCCCAACGATTGGGGATATTCCCCTCGTATTTTACTTCGTCATATACCACCGGCTTGCGATACGCCTCGCGGTATAGCTCGGCCCGGCCCGCATCTTCCACCGCCGAACCGTTCTGGATGCTGGCGTGCGTGATCCAGGGCAGTGTGTTGTTGAAAATTTTCATCCCGTTGTGAATGGAAAGCAGATGGCGGTAAGGGTCGTTCGCAGCAACGAGTTCGCCGTAGTGCACAAAATCCGCCTCGGTTTTTGAATGGATCAAATCCCATTCGTTCGCGAGCGACCACCAAACGTTCCGATACGCGCCAAAGCGTGCTATGACGTAGCGCAAATAGCGGTCATTGGCGTCTGCGGGCATGCGGTCAAATCCCCAATGGCCCTGGTCATAGGGGTGAAACAAAATCAAATCCGCCTCAATGCCGAGTTTCTGCAAGTCAAGAATGCGTTGTTCAAAGTGTTGAAAAAACTTGGGATTGAATTTTTGAAAGTCCCAAGTGGCTGGCGGAGTGCCGACATAAGGATAGAACACCGGCTCGTTGTTATTGTAGGTGTAGTGTTTGGGGAAAATGCCCATGCGGATTTTGTTAAAGGGCGAGGCCGCCAGTGTCTTGAGTGTGGTTTCCTCCAGCGCATCGCCCTGATGAACCCAGGCGTAGCAAGTCGTGCCCAACTCCTTGTACGGCGTCCCATCGGCATAGGCAAAATGGTAGGTGTTGGCGACCCGCACCGGGCCGTGATCGTCCGCCGACGGTTTGGTGACGGTAAATATGCCAGTCTTGCCATTTAATTCCGGCGCGCTGCTGTTGGTGGTGTAATGCCACTCGCCCGTGGTCTCTGGCATAAAGCGCACGCGGTAAAGGCCATCGCCATCGTAAAAACCGTCAGTCTTGAATGTCAAATTACCCTGGGTGAAATTCGCGGAAAAATTTACATCCATGAACGGATTTCCACCCGTCGGGCCCGATAGCGAAAGTTCAAAAACGCCCCATTGTTCAGCGGTTTCCTGCGCCGCGCGCGCCGATGGGCGGAAAAAGGCCAGGAGCGTGACGGTCAAAATCCAAACTGACCAACGAAAAATTTTGGGGAAAAGGCTTTGCATGGGACACTAACATAATCCAACCCACTCCCGAAGCTGACAAGCCATTTACCGCTTTCTTCAGCCTTGATACTGTTCGTCGCTGACCTTTTCCAACCAGTCCACGACCTTGCCGTCGAGGTTTTCCTGAATGGCTATGTGGGTCATGGCCGTGGTCGGCCCAGCGCCGTGCCAATGCTTCTCGCCCGGCGGAATCCAGACGACATCGCCCGGCCGGATTTCCTCCATCGCGCCGCCCCAGCGCTGCACCCGTCCACAACCCGCCGTCACGATGAGAGTCTGACCCAGCGGGTGGGTATGCCAGGCGGTGCGGGCGCCGGGCTCGAAGGTGACACTGGCGCCGACGACGCGCGCCGGAGCGCTGGCCTGGAGCAACGGGTCAATGCGCACTGCTCCGGTAAACCAATCCGCCGGCCCTTTATTGGATGGCTGGGAACCGTTTCGCTTGATGTCCATATGGCTAATTTGTTCTCTGGATGGAAACTGTCAACCGCATCCATTAGCGGCCGGTCTTTTGTTCCAATTTTTCGGGATAACCGGCACCCAGTACCGCAACCGGTAGGACGGGGAGAATCGCCGATGTTGCCTAAAAAAGACCAGACGGTTTGTGCGCTCCCAGGTTGACTACGTACTTGATTACTTCCCCGACAAAAAAGATACTTAAATGTTCATTTCCGCTGTTTTTACCCCTGACCCATGCTGCCTCCGAGTACTCCGTCCCCGCCTTCGGATACTATGGCCCAAACTGCGCCAGCGGCGGCACTTCCTTCGCGCACCCGGGGCTGGCAACTGTGGGCTGCGGTTCTTGCGCTGGGCCTGCTCACTTTGCTGGCGTATTCGAATTCCTTCAGCGCTGGACTGACCCTCGACAACGGCGTGGTGATTGGCGACGACCCGCGCATCCGCGCCTGGAACGCGGACAATCTCCATTTGATCCTCACCCACAATTACTGGTGGCCGATGTTCGAGAGCGACCTTTACCGCCCGCTAACCACTCTGAGCTATCTGGTCAATTACGCCGTACTGGGTAATCAGCACAACCCGGCAGGCTACCATGTGGTGAATATTCTCCTGCATTGGGCAAATGTCATCCTGGTGCTGATTATTGTTCATCGGCTGGCGAAGCGGCTGGATTTGGCGGCGTTGGCGGCGGCCGTCTTTGCGGTGCATCCGGTCAACATCGAATCGGTGACCAACATCGTGGGACGCGCGGATCTGCTGGCGACGCTTTCCATCCTGCTGGGCAGCTGGTGTTATATGCGCGCCGCAGAAAGCAGCGGATGGAAAAAAATTGTCTGGCTCACGGGTATGGCCTTGAACGCACTCTGGGGCATCTTTGCCAAGGAGAGCGCTTTGATGATTTGCGTGTTTGTGTTTTTTTACGACCTGGTCTGGCGCTGGCCGCATTTGACCGGCGAAAATTTCCTGAAACGGTTGGGCCAGGCAGCTTGGGAATTCGGCGTGAAGGGTTACGTGGCGCTCGCGCCGGCGCTGGCCGCCATCTGGGCGGTGCGGCACTGGATAACTTTTAATTCACCGGTATTTGGGCAAATTTTCGTGGACAACCCGATTTCACAACCGGACAGCTGGCTGGCCGGGAAACTCACCGCCATCAAGGTTATTGGCCGCTACCTCAAATTACTGGTATGGCCTCACCAACTTTCCAGCGACTACTCCTACAACCAGATTCCACTCTACGGTCAACCCGGGCATGCCCTGGAGAATATCGAAGCATGGGTGGCGCTGGCGGTGGTCGTGGGACTGATTGGGCTGGCGATTGGGATGTGGCGCACCCAACCCCTTTTCACGTGGGGTGTCTGTTTGTTTTTTTCCATGCAAGTGCTGACTGCAAATTTGTTTTTTCCCATTGGCAGTATCATGGGTGAGCGGTTTCTCTACCTGCCTTCGGTGGGTTTTGCGGTGGTGGCGGCGCTGGCCCTGGACCGGTTGACGAGGGAATGCGTCCGGCAATTGGGCCTGGCGGAACGCGGACGGATTTGGTTGGCGAGCGGGCTGGCCCTGCTGATTCTGAGTGCCCTGAGTGCGCGCTCCTACTTGCGCAATCTGGACTGGCGGGATGATTTGACGCTGTGGCGTAGCACCGTGCAGAACGCCCCCAATAGCTTTAAGTCCTATAAAGGTTATTCCAACGGCATTTGGGATATTGCACTGGATAATTATCCGCATAACCCCGCCAAGCTGGAAGAGAATCTCAACCACGCCATTGCCCTGAGCGAAACAGGCTTGCGCGTTCTGGATAGCGTGCCCTTGCCTATCTCCAAGCAGGACAACACCCTCTACCAGGATCTGGGTACTTTCTACCGGATCAAAGGTGATTTTCTGCGCGACCGCGGGCAACTTGATGAAGCCCGGAGTTTTTACGAAAAATCCCTCGCGGTGCTGCGGCGCGCCGAAGCGGTGGACCACTGGGTCAACGATACCTCGCACCAATCCGCCCTCGCCCGCGGCCGACCGGAGAATGATATTCCCGTGGTGGGTAATTATCGTGTTTATATCAACCTCGAATCAACTTACGAACGGTTGGGAGACTGGGATAATGCCGAAAAATCCTCCGCCCATGTCATGCTGCTGATTCCAACCCAACCCATCGGCTATCGCCTGCGCGGCACTGATCTGTTCAACCGTGGCCAAGTGCGTTTGGCCGCCATTCAAATGCTCGAAGCCGGCTTGCTGGATAATGGTGACGCCACCGCCTGGCAGGCTCTTGCCTCCTGTTATCAAGTCATGGGCCTGCCACCCGAAACGCTGCGCCAGGACGGACCGAACCATGTTCTGGATATCAATAATCCCGCAGTACGCCAGGACGTGAACAGTGCCTGCGTCGGGCTGGTTCAGGAACTGCTTGATGCCAACGATCACGAAGACGCCGTCGCCGTGCGCGATCGGTTCATCAAAAACTTCCAGGTGCCGGCGGAACTTTTTCCCAAATTTTGATGGCCTAGCTTTCGTGCCAAACCCGCACGACCTGCACCCACGAGTGATCCTCGTCCCAGCGCTCCGACAACCCGCCCGCGCCGGCATGCGGCGGAGCCATTTTGGAAGCGGGTAGTAACAAAGTCTCCACGGACACAACGCGAAGCCCCGCCCCCGCCAGCCATTGGTTCGCGCGCTCAACGACGGAGGCCACGGCCTCCCACTGCGCGCCTTGCGAACCGCGGGCGGGCGCCATTTGCCGGGGAAGAAAATCTCGGAAAGCCAGGGGCATGGACAGGAGTTTACAGGTTTAAGATGTAATTTCGAGAAATGATTTTTGCCGGTGTTTTCATCCTTCATCCTGCAACCTTCATCCCTCATACTCCTCCCATGGCGCAGCTGACTCTGGTAACCTTCAATATCGCCCACGGCCGGGGCTTGTCGCTGTATCAGGGCTTTCACAGCGCGAAAGGCATCCGCCTCAATCTCGAACGCATTGGCCAAATGCTTGCCGAAACAAAGGCTGACATCGTGGCCCTTCAGGAAGTGGATGAGGACTCCCACTGGAATCAGCGCATCAATCTTCTGCAGGCCTTGCGCGAAGCAGCGGGTTTTCCTCATGCCTACCTGGGCGTCAACAACCGGCGCTGGGGCCGCAAACCTCTCGCCTACGGCAACGCCATCCTCTCGCGTCACCCGGTGCGTTTTTGGGAAAATAATCCCTTCGGCAAGGCAATGCTCGGCGAAAAAGGTTTTTTGTATGCCGAGGTCGAAATCGCCGGCCATGCTTTGCCGATTATCAACCTGCACCTCGATTACCGCTCGCGGGCGCGCCGCATCCGCCAGGTGGAGCAAGTCATTGAATTTATCCGTTGTCACCCCCATCCCGACTGTCCGCAAAAACGTCCACTCGCGCCCATCATCTGCGGTGACTTCAATACCCAATCCCACCGCGTCGGCGACGCCGTGCGCCATTTATTCGATGCCCTGCTCGCCCATGGCGAATACGAAATTTGGCCCCACCCGCTCGAGAAAACCTTTCCCGCCCATCTGCCCAGCCGCGGTCTCGATTTTATTTTCCTGCCGAAACCCTACCGCGCCCGTCGCTGCGAAGTGCCGAAAGCGTATTTATCCGACCATTGCCCCGTAGTGCTGGAGATTGAGTTTGAGGGCTGACCATTTTTAATTGCGGCCCCAAATCTTCGCCGGACTGTATTGCCACACCCAGTCGCCTTGCCAGTTGCTCGTGTTGTAGTCAACCGACACCCCATGGTCGTCCTTTTCGTCCCAGCCGACTGAATAAAGCATGAAGCGTCCGTCCGGCGTACGCTGGTAATGCAACGGCTCACCGTTAACCACATCGTGCGGCAATTTTTCGATAAATTGCGGCACTAGCTCGTCGAGCTTGGTTGGGTAATCGCCATGGGCTAATTTAAATCGCTCCAACGCACAGGCGACAATAGCTTCGTCGAGGCTAGTTTCGCCTTTCGCGTAGGTCCTTAAGACACTGGCAATGGTCGGGATGAGGGCCCGTTCGAAAATGACCTGCGGATGCAGCCACGCACTGCGGTTCTTTATTTCACGATCGAAGAACTCGTCCCCCGCTTTCAATGTTTTTGGATCAATTTGCCTTTGCGCGATGTTGATGGCGCCAAAAATGTATTGATTGTAAAAATCCATCATCTCGATTTGTCCCCGGTTTATGGCAAAAGTCGGCAGGACGGCCAGCCCGACGGCCATCGAGAGGTGGTCACCTGACCCCATCACATTTTTGTAAAGTTTCCAGCGTTCGAAACTGCTTTGAGATTTCATCCAGTTCAAGCTTCCATTAAAAAACGCCCTTTCCCCCTGGAGCGACCGCACGAATCCAGGAAATAAATCCATCGTTTGCATTTCCTTTTGCAATGCCGCGATTTGACTGTCACTCCAGCGATTGTCCGCCAGCCCCTCCCAGACAACTTGCATACTTATTCCAAGCTGAGCCTGTTCCGTTAGGGCGGAAATTAACGCCAATTCATCCATGGCCCGGGCCAGTCGAAAGCCGGTGATGGCGTCATCCAGGGCGCGGTCGCCCTGCCCGGCGTCCAATTCGGCCAAAGCGCGTAATTTATATAATTTTGAAAGACTGATCATGGCACTAAGCTGGGGCAGCATAACCAGAATCGGCGGTTCTTTCGCGTACTCGACCGGAAAACGCGAATAGGGTAGTCGGACCGCCGCGCTGATTTCCGTCATCTTCGGCTCCAGTTTCTTGAACGCCGTCAGGAGATCGGTCGGCAATAAATAAGCTTTCCAGGACGTCAAATCCGTCTTTTTCCCGATAGGCCAAGCACCATCATCTTGGGCGGACTCTTCGTTGTTTTTAAGATCACCGAGCGAAGGCGGACGAACACCGGGATCGACATCATTGGACTTCAAGAAAGTTGATTTCATCAACGGCGTCATTGCAAAATTTTGATCATCGGGTGCCGGCGGCGGGGCCAGTTCGACCAAGGTCAGTTTTTCACCCCGCGCACGCGCATCCTCTTGGTATTTTTCCCATGTTTTTCCAGTGCGGTAGTTTTCTACCGCGATAAAAAGAGCGATGACGGTTACTGCACTAACCGAAGTAAAAATAAACGGCTTGAACCACCGGCGCATGAAACGCCCAATCGGTGAAGTTATCGCCCATGTAACCCGGCGGACAAAACGCCCGATGCGGGAAAAAGTGGGGAATTTTTCAGCGGTGTTCATGGGCTAAGCATATTGAGATTGTTCTGATCGACGCGGGGTCAAACACGCGCCCGGCGAAACCGGATGCTCCGTGGGAGACGGCGCAGTCATCACCACTTTCTCCCTCGGCATAAACTCATCCACCTCGCGGCGGTGCTCATTTATCATCGCCACCATTTCATTGAGGGTCGGCGTGGGCCCATTTTGAGGCGTCAGGTTGCGCCCCGGCTGCGCGGCAGAGTTTAAAATAAAAATCACCATCCAAGCCGCAGCCAGCGCACCCCAGGCATAGGGCGACGGCCACAGCCACACATGCAACCAACCGCGCGAAGCGGTTGATGCGCGGGCCTGCGGCTTGACCTTCGCCAAAATCTCCGCCCGCCATTCCGGCGGTGTGGCGCGCAGCGGCTGGTTTTTTAGATATTTTTCGAAGTCGTCCATGGGCTTTTGATTTCGTTATAGAGAGGACGCAGTTGCGTCCGCAATTTGTCTAATGCGTAGCGATAGCGACTCGCGGCGGTGTTGGCGGAAATGTCCAAAAGTCCGGCGATTTCCTCGAAAGTCAGTTGCTCCCACAATTTCAAATGGGCCACGGCCCGTTGCTCCGGGGGCAGTTCGGCGAGTGCCGTGGACAGGGCCTGGCGAAAGCCTTCTTCGTCCGCGCGCGTACTCGCGGCAAAAGGATGACCCGCACTGGCTTCCGCCGCCACGGCCTCCCCGGTTTTTTCGCGGGTGGTGCGCCGGCGCATCAAATCAATCGCCTGATTATGCGCCAGTCGCAGTAAAAACGCCCGCTCGTTGCGCACGCCGTCCAACAATTGTGGCCGGGCCGCCAGACGGCGAAAAACCTCCTGTAATACATCGCGAGCGTCCGCCTCCCGCCGGGTCAGGTTAATGGCATAGCCAAACAACGCCGAGGCGTGTTCGTCGTAAAGGCGAGCGAGGTCAACCGGCATGAGCTCCTTGTATATTAGACGCCCGGAGAGGGGAAACTTGTTTAAAATAGGGGTTTTTCTGTGACAAATGTTACATTTGTTCCGTTTGGGTCAATTTCACTTGCCGATGGCCGGGCAAGAATCATTACTCATTCCCCCACCCCGTCCTTTTCCGTCCCGATGACTGCGCTTAAAGCCAAACGCCCACCCGCCGCCAAATCCGGGGACGAATCGCTCAACGCTCTGCGGCGGCGTGAAAGCGTGCGCAACGGCTTGGTCCGCATCGGCCGGCGGCTGGCTACTGCCGCACTCAATCGCATCGAGCAGCCCAAAAAAGCCGACCGGACAGATGATATTCACTTTGTGCGCGTCCAATGCAAACGCCTGCGCGCCTTGTTGCGCTTGCTCAAACCCGTGACCGATGTCGAGGCCGTGCAGCGCGAAAATCTCCGCCTGCGCGATGCCGGGCGCGCGCTCTCCGGCTTTCGCGACGCCTTCGTGGCCGGCGAAACTTTCCAGCGCGTGTTTGAGGGCGCCGCGCCGCGCCACATGCGCGATGCCTCACGTCTGCTGGGTGTCCATCATGCTCATACCAAAAGCAAAGAGGATCTTGATGCCGCGCTGAAAGAGAGCGCCAAAACGTTGCATCACATCGCGGATGAATTCCGCCAACTGCCTTTTTCCTCCCGCGGTTGGGCCGCCCTCGCTCCCGGCCTGGAAAATTCCTACCGCCGGGCGCGCAAGGATTATGAAAAGTGCCTGGATCGTGGCGCCGGCCACTTCGGTGAGTGCTTTCACGACTGGCGCAAAGTTGTCAAAACCCTCAACTACCAACTGGAAGTTTTTGAGAACCTGGAGAACCAGGAAATTCAGCGTTTGCGCAAAGACATCCGCCGCCTGGGCTCTCTGCTCGGCGAAGACCATGATCTGATCGTCTTTGCCGAACACGTGCGCGAGCGCGAAAAATATTACGCCGGTCTCGCCAACTTCCGCCCGGTGCGCAAACGCCTGCGCCGGCGATTGAAAGAACTGCGCGCCAAAGAATTTGCCCTCGCCCGTAAAATTTTTGCTGACAAACCGCGCCTGTGGCTGCGTTCCTTGTCCGACTTCTGGAAACTTTGGAAAAATCCCGATGCCGGCACGCTGGTGCTCACCATTGAACAACCCGAGCCACCCGCCGCGAGCCCGCGCTCGCTGGGCGCGGCACCATCAACGTCTATGGTTTAGCTGTGCTACTGCCAGCCGCGTCTTTGGAGGCAGGCGAACTGACGGGTGTGGCGGGCAAGGTGTTGTTGACATCAATCGTGGGTTGCGTGGCGCCGATGGTCCGCACCACGCCATTGGGTTCGATTTTGCGGATGGCGCCATTGTCCGAATCCGCCACGAACAAAGTCCCGTCCTTGTCCACCGCCAGGCCACGCGGCCCGCTGAAACGCGCCGCCGGACCCGGGCCATTGGCAAAACCGGGCTCACCCATTTTTCCCGCCAGCGTGGTCACGGTGCCGTCCGGCGCGATTTTGCGAATCGCGTTGCTGTCGGTGTCCGCGACATAGACATTGCCTTTGGTATCCACGGCAATGCCGCGCGGGGTTGAGATAATCGCCTTGTCGCCCACACCGTCCTTGCTCGCAACTCCAGAGGCGGTGGCGTTGCCCGCCAAGGTGGTCGTCGTGCCATCGAGCGCGATTTTACGCACCGTGCCAAACATTTCGTCAGCAATGTAAATGTTCCCTGCGCCGTCAATCGCGATACCGCGTGGGGCGCCAAAACGCACCCCGGCGCCCTTGCCGTCCACGGACTTGGCTTCTTCCGGAGTGGAATTGCCCGCCAGCGTGGACACCACGCCATCGGGCGTGATCTTGCGCACGAGGTTGTTGTGCGTGTCGGCGACAATGACGTTGCCCGCGGCATCCACCGCCAGGCTTGTCGCGCCATTGAAATGCGCCTTGGCCCCCGGGCCATCCGTCGCTCCGACCTGGCCGTCCCCGGCCAGCGTCGTCACTTTGCCGTCAACGGAAATTTTGCGAATGATATTGCTGTCCGCATCGGCCACATAAACATTGCCGTTCTTGTCCACCGCCACTCCGGTCGGCGTGGAAATATCAGTGGAAGCCAATTTCACGCCCACGCCTTGCTGGTTAATTTTATAAACCGCCCCGTCCGACACATCGCCCACGTACAGGTTGCCGTTTTTATCCATGGCCAATCCACGCGGATTGGAAATGCTTAGTAGCTTGTCACTCGCCGGTGGTTTGGCGGGTGGGGTATTGGGCGGCGGCGGCGCGTCGGTGGCGTGAACGACTGAAATCAAGGTCAACAGGCAAAAAAGAGGGGGTAGTTTCATGACGATCTTGGATATGAACCGATTCGATTCAAAGGGCAAGCAAACTGCCAAATAGAGGTGGTGGGTAAAAATGTCACTCTTGGCTTTCTTTTTTCGGGAAAATGGAGTATACTCATCTCTTGTCTAAAATTGAAATGGGGCAAAAAGTCGCTACTTAATTACATTATAATCAACAGTTAAACATAAAATAACGGGTAAATCCCATGCGTCAAAGCATCCTTATTGTTGACGACGAAAAGCACACCCGCGAGGGCTTGGCCGCCGCTTTGGAGAATGAATTCGAGATTTTCCAAGCTGCCGATGCGGAGGAGGCATTCCGGCTCCTGGAGGTGGAGGCCTTTGCCGTGGTATTGACCGACCTGCGTATGGCGGGCAAGTCCGGCCTGAAGGTCATTGAAAAGGCGCTACAAATACCCAACCACCCGGTCTGCATCATGATGACGGCCTACGGCAACGTCGAAACCGCGGTCGAAGCCATGAAACGCGGTGCCTATGATTTTTTGACGAAGCCCGTCAGCCTCGAAAAGCTGGAAATTCTTATCCACCGCGCTTTGCAGAGCCGCGACCTGGCGAAGGAAAATACGACGCTGCATGACCGGCTGGACAAGCAATACAGCTTTCCGTCCATCGTGGGAAATTCGAAAGCACTGCAAACGGTGCTCGACCAAATCAAGCAAGTCGCCGCGACCCGCGCCACCGTGTTGTTGGTGGGCGAAACGGGCACCGGCAAGGAACTGCTCGCGCAAATGATCCACCAAAACAGTCCGCGCTCCCGCGGGCCGTTCATTCCCGTGCATTGCGCCGCGCTGCCCGCCAGCCTGCTTGAGAGTGAATTATTCGGCCACGAGAAAGGCGCGTTTACCGGCGCGTCCGAACGCCGCATCGGCCGCTTTGAGGCCGCCGATGGCGGCACACTCTTCCTTGATGAAATGGGCGAACTGGATATTTCGACACAAGTGAAGCTGCTGCGCTTTTTGGAAACCCGCAGTTTTGAACGTCTCGGCAGCAACAAACCCATCCAGGTGGATGTGCGACTCGTCTGCGCCACGCATCGCGATTTGGCCGACCTCGTCGCCAAAGGCGCGTTTCGCGAAGATTTGTTTTACCGCCTGCATGTGGTGCCCATCCGCCTGCCGGCCTTGCGCGAGCGAGCGGAAGACATTCCGGTGCTGCTGGACCACTACCTGCGCCATTTTGCGAAGGAAAACAACGCCATGCCGCCGCCGAAGTTAACGCCCGGCGCAATAACCGCGTTACAGCGCTATGGCTGGCCAGGCAATGTGCGCGAGTTGCGCAATTTCTGCGAAAACGCCGTCGTCCTGCGCCGGGGTGGAGAGATTTCCGAATACGACCTCGACCCGAAATTCACCGGTTCCACGCCTGCGACCAGCAAGGGCACCGGCGTCACTCCAATCGCACCCGCGCGCAATCCTTTATCTAAGGAAGAAAACGAAAAACGCCTGCTGCGCTCGGCACTGGTCGAGGCCCACGGCAACCGTACCAAAGCCGCCGAACTCATGGGCATCTCCCGCCGCACCCTCCACCGCAAAATCGCCGAATGGCCGGAACTGGATACGGGCAACTGAACAAACAGGAAAAGGTCCGCCCCTCAATTAATTGACTCCGTGATCGCTGGCTGCGCGGCGGGATGCGGCTTGGGCCGGAGCAAATCAATCAGGTTGCCCGTGGCGGTGTACTGCGTCCGGCCACCCTTGGCCGCGCGCTCATAGTTCGCCGCAATCCAAACCATAAGGGGTCGGCCCGTGGCGTCGTTATCACCAAAATATTTTTCGTTAAAATCCCGGTAATCACGGAAATGCAAATAGATGGCCTCTGGAGGATGACTGCTCAACTCCTCGACGATTTGCGGCAGTCCGACGTAGCCCAGCGCAACAGGGTGAAACTCCAGCTCCGCCAGCGAACTGCGCACGCGCAAATGATAGTTTACCGCGATGCCTTCCGGAAAGACCACCAGCGTTTTTGCATTGGGCGTTTGCTTGCGGAAGGTATCGATCATGATATCCAGCAGGGCGCCACTCGTGTCCTTGAGCACCTTGATGTCCTGCATATCGTCCTGCGGAAAAGCATAAAACCGGTCACGGCCTTCCCCGACCGTGGCTGTTTTTTGGGCGTAGGCCCGCAGGCTCACTCCGGCCAGCGAAGTCACCCCCAGCAACACCATCGCCGTAAAAACTGCGGCCAACAACCCGCGTGCGCGCGGCTGGCTGGGCGGCAGCCAAGCCGCCTCGCCCACCATGAGGTGAATGACAAACAACACCCCCAGCGGCATCATGAAAAAACCGAATTGGTAAATGCGGCCGTGCAAAACCATGCGCGCGAGCATCAGGGCGGCCGCCGTGCCGACGATGGCGAGGCCCTTCAGCTGCGCGGTCTCCGCCCGACCCTGCCAAGCAGCCCACCAACTCCAGCCGGCAACCGCAATTGCCATCAGCATAACCGGAAAGACAAACGCTTCGCCCACATCCATCCAATTCCTGGCGCCGCCCATCCAAATTCCCACGCCCGCCGCGGCGAATATCACCACCGGGCCCAGCAACCGGGCGGGACTACCGGGGGCGGCCTGCGCCCACCAGCGGGCCGCCGCCAGCATACTCCCCAACACCAAAATCATGCCCGCACCCGCCTGCACGTGATTGAAAAAATGCTGCCAGGGCTCATCCCATCCAAAAAAAGTCAGCGTCATAGGCGAATGCACCACGGTGTCTTGAAATCGCGCGTCCAGCACCGTGTGTGGCACATAGTCGGCCGCCAGCAACGCATAAGCGAGTCCGCCCCGGTATAGAAAATAAAGAAAGACGGGCAGCCACAGGCTAAAAAAACCGCCGGCCAACCACATCGCGCATTGCCCGGCCCAGCCCCAGGCTCCACGCCAATCCATCGCCGGCGGATTCTTACGCACCCGGCCCAGAAACTCCGCCACGCCAAAAACGGCCAGCGTGCCCACTGAAGCCAGCAGCGGCTCCGGCTTGTCCAGATACGCGATGGCCAACCCCAGTCCGGCCAAACCCAGCCAGCCTCGTCGGGCCGATTTCAGGTGTCGCAACAACGCCCACAGCAACAACACCAATCCGGCGAAACCGTAAGTGGACTGGGCCACGTACGGCGCAATAAAATTATAATTCGCCATGGGCGTGTATTGCCCCAACGCAAACACCACGACAAACACCACCACGCACAACCACCGCGAAAGCCGGTTGCCCAACGCGCCAAAAATCCCCCAGATCAAGCACACCACGCCGACCGTCAGGGCGATGTTCATCCACACCACGGTATCAATCCCCACCCCGAATACATGAAAGCCCGCGCCCTCCGCCAATTGCGCCAGCGGCCCATACCAATTCGCCACCTCCTTGTAGAGCAAATCACCTTCGCTCACGCGCCAGGCCAGGTACAAGTCGCGCGGAAAATCCACCAGCGGATCCATCCAGCGCAACCAACTCTGGTGGAGCATGAAAATAAAAACTCCGGCAAGAGACAGCCATTCCACCGCGGTCAACAGCGCCCCCGTCCGGCGGCGGGTGGTCATCTTTGGCGACACCGGAGAATCCGGCATCAACGCCGGCTTTAGCCGCCCGTCAGAAACAGGCTTGGTTCGCTTTTTTTTGCTCATGAACGCAACGTAGTTTGGGGGAGAACCGGCGTTGGCTGGACTGAGAGAAAACTATTTTTCGGGGAGACGGGGCAGGGGCGAGGAATGGACGGAACGATGCTGAATTATGATTTGCGAATTATGAAAAATCTCAAACCATTTGCAATAACGGTTGGCATCTTGCGGGATAAATTAAGTACTGATTGCGCACCCAGCAAGCGCATTAGTCCGGAACCCGACCAGAGCTCCAAACTGATCATCCCTAGGGGAAAAATTTTCCAATCATGGCGGCGATTTTTGTCCCCATCCATCGCCCAATACCTGCAGAGTCTGCGCTATGGCCGGCCACCAGCAATCCGTCGGGTTGCATCAGCGGGGCGGGATCGTCCAGCATAATGGTGAAGTCGGTCCGCGCCAAAAGTTGGCCGATCTCCTTGTGCAGCCGCTGCCCATGCGTTCCGATGGCCACCTGGCGAACCTGCCCGCGCGCCAGCAGCTTGCGGGCGGCCTTTAGCACCGCAAGCTCCGTCCCCTGGATGTCCATTTTCATTAAGTGCACGGGCGGCAATGTAGCCAGCAATTCACCCAGTGTCCGCACCGGTACCTTCAGTATCGTCTGCCCAGGCTCACCCGCCGAAAGCTTGCTGCCATAATCCAAATCCACGAAGCTGGCCTCACCCCGCGTTGGCCCCACGGCGGCCCGGATGAGCTCGATGTCCCCGGCCATCAGCCCATTGAGGGCCAGATTGAATTCGAGGGCGTCCGCATGCCGGGGCAGCGCCTCAATCGCAATGACCCTGGCCTCCGGCCAGCGTTTTTTGACGAGCAGCGAATAATAGCCCACGCCAGCCCCCACATCCAGAAACACCGCTCCCGCGGTCACGTCCTGCGCAAAGCAGCGCAGCACCCACTCCTCTTCCACCGGCTCATGCAAGTTGGGGTTGCCCGGTGCGCTATATCGCGCCAATTGCATCGCCGTCAGGTCGCTGCGTCGCAGGTGAATCCCGTTGCTGAAGGAATAGATATCGCTCATGACGGGGCTTCACGGCCTAGCAGGAGAAAATAGGTGGCGGACGCACACCCCACAAGTGCATTTGTCCGTGACTCCACACCGGATTCCAAGTGCCCGCTTTAGTAGCGGCCAAGGAAAAGCATTGCCCTGCGTCGGGCGAAATTTATCGTGAACCTTTCGGCACTCCGCCTGTCCAAAAGTCATGTTGCGCAAACTCCTCCTTCTCCTGCTGGTCGGGCACTATGCCCTGGTCCGGGCTGCAGATGCGCCCGCGATGGCTCCGGCACCCAGCACTCCGGCCACCACAGATGCCGCCAAATCCACCCCCACGACCATCACCCGCGTCGGCGGCTCGGACTTGCTGCAAACGGCTATTGGCGAGCCGCTGTCGCACTACGTACGGCAGTACCACCTCAATGTGGCGGTGGACATGCAAGGTTCCATTCCGGCCCTTACCGGATTGAAGAGCGGCAAAATCCAGATCGGCATCATCGCCGCGCCGATTGGCCAGCGTCCCGCGCCAATCGAATACACCGCCATCCCACTTTGCTACCAGGTGGATTACTTGATCGTCAGCCAGCAGAACCCCATCAATACGCTGAACCTCCAACAAGTGGCGGACATTTATGGCATCCAGGAGGACGCCTCGACCTGGGGCCAGTTGAAGCTGACTGGCGAATGGGTCTCACGGCCTATCATCCCCTGCTCAACGAGTGCGGACGACAGCGTGGTGCTCGAACTTTTTAAAAATCTTATCCTGGGAAACCAGCCGCTCAAACCGACGGTGCGGGTGACCAACACTTCGGCGGAATTAATCACGCAAGTGGGCGACAACCCCAATTTCATCGGCCTGTGTGGCTACGACCCTGGCCCGCCACTCAAAGTGCTTATCATATCCTCCGACCAAACTTCGCCCACGACCTCCAACGCCCTGGTCAGAGGGCCGAACAAGGGCGCGTTTGCCCCCACGCCAGACACCGTCTCCAAGGGAGATTACGCCCTGCGCCTGCCTTTCTATCTGGTCTTTAAGTTGGCGGACAAAGAACGCGTACTGCCTTTGCTGCGCCTGTTGCTCAGTGACGAATACGCCAAGCATCTGGCCGACGAGCACTTCATGCCCTTGCCAAGCACCGAGCGCAGCCGCGTGCTGCTAGAGCTTGACAATTCCCACTGACCCGCCCAAATTAACCCCTCGCTGCCAATTTGGGCAGCACCCGGCCACCCCAAGGCCGAGAGGAATACGCGAGCGTAGCTCAGATGGTAGAGCACGACCTTGCCAAGGTCGATGTCGAGGGTTCGAATCCCTTCGCTCGCTCCATTTCAACAAATGGATGCACTTGGTCAGCCGAGGACAGTGTCAATCGGACTCGGTTTAGGTTCGCTCAATTCCCCTTGTGGCTGAAATCAAGTTCCGGATGCAACTCATTGAGAATGGGTTTTTCCAAGCCCGCCAGTGAAGGTGCGGCCGGCCCGGTTAAATCCAATACGGTCACTTCGTTTTGACCGGGTTTCAACCAGACGCCGGGAAGATAGGCGGTTTGCGTTGGCCCAATATTCCAGAACCGCGCCAGGCAATGACCATTGACCCAGACCACGCCTTTGCCCCAGGTGCGCAGGTCGAGAAAAGTATCGGCAGGTTTTTCGACATTAAAGCGGCCGCGCCAAAAGGCCGGCCCGGTTGCTGCCCCGGGCTTCCATTGCAGGCCCGCCAGCATCGGCGCATCAAGACCCAGCGGAAAAACCTGCCACTGCGTCGGCTGAATGATGTTGTCGCCCGTGATTTTAAAATCCGCCAAACCCTTTCGGTCATGGATTTCCTTGCCATAATTGGTGTGGCCCATCGCCTCGACCAGGATGTCCAATTGCGCGGTGGCGGCACGGGCCGGCAACACGATGGACTTGAGCGGATAACGCCGGTCCCACACGCCGATTTGTTTTCCATCGAGATACAGCCAGGCGAAGTCGTGGGCCTGACCAACGGTGAGCGTGGCCGACGGCCCCGCCGCCACGGTGGTGCGATAAAGAATGCAACCCCGGCCCTGGTCGTACGATTCCATGTTGTGCAAGCCATCGGCGGCGATGGGCAGGGGCAGGTTTTGGAAAAGCGGCGCGGATTCAGTTAAAGTAAACGGCGCGATGGCCATCACTGGGTTGGTGGCCGGCGGTTCCGGCAATGTTTCGCCGGGTTGCAAATATTTGGTCAGCAGCGCGCGGGTTTCATTAAACTTGGGCGTGACCCAACCCGCTTCACTGATGGGCGCGTCGTAGTCATAGCTGCTCGCATCCGGCTTGAACAAAAATCCCGCGCCCGGATGGTCCGCCCCTGACCACAGACCAAACGAAGTGCCGCCATGTGCCATATAGATGCTAAATGAAGCACCCTGCTTGAGCATGTATTCCAAATCCGCCAGATAGCGGGCGCTGTCGCCCAAATGGTGTTCCACGCCCCAGGTATCAAACCAGCCCGGATAAAATTCGCCGCACATCAGCGGGCCGGTCGGTTGCACCGCGCGCAGGGCCGCGAATCCTTTTTGGGGATCCTTGCCAAAATTCACCACTTGAAAGAGATCGCTGCGCAAGCCGTTCTTTAAATCACTCACCGGATCACACGCAAATAACGGTACATTGAATCCAGCATCCAGCACCGCCTGTCGAATTTTTCCCATATACTCCGCGTCTTTGCCAAAAGAACCGTATTCGTTTTCCACCTGCACCATCAAGATGGGGCCACCCCGGGTAATTTGCTGTGAGCCGAGTTCGCGGCCCACCTCTTTCAGCCACGCCGTGGCCGGCTGGAGGAAATTGGGATCCTGGGTGCGCAGCTTGATGTCCGGATTTTTCAACAACCACCACGGCAAGCCGCCGCCTTCCCATTCGGCGCAGGCATAAGGCCCCGGCCGCAAAATGACCCACAAGCCTTCCTCCTGGGCGATGTGGCAAAATTCGGCGGCGTCCGCCTGTCCGGTCCAATCGTAATGCCCCGGCTCCCATTCGTGGAAGTTCCAAAACAGATAGGCGCACACCGCATTCAGTCCCATCGCCTTGCACATTTGCAGACGCTGACGCCAGTCCTCCCGCGGGATCCGGGCAAAATGAATTTCACCGCAGCGAATTTGGAACGGCTTGCCATCGAGCAGAAAATCTTTTTCGCCGATGCTGAAGGTGTGCGCCGCTATGGCCGGTTGCGTTTGGGCTTGAGTCAGTGAACTGAAGCCCAAGCCAAAAATAACCAACCAACGGATAAAAATATTTCGCATACAAAAGAAGGGTTGAACGGCGGTGCGAACCGTGGGGGGATTCCACACCGAACCAGCGGATAAGCCGCCTAGTCTGTTAATCCACCCAGTCATTCCTTCGCAACCCCAAACGCCCGGCAGCAAATTAATTCAAGACCTGGGCCAGTGTCGCCGTGGGCGCGGATTCCGTTTCTTTGGCTGTAACTTTTTGTTTCGCGACAAATTCCTCCAGCAACCGCACCGACGTGCCCGGACCGTCTTCCGCACGGAGCTGTTCGCCCAGCTTTTCCGCGCGCCGGCGCATTTTCTTTTTCGCTTCAATTTTCAGCACCTTGGCCGGCAGTTTTTCCGGCCAGGTCTTTTTATTGAGTTTCGCTGCGACCCGCAGCCGCTTCATCTCCGCCACCCAGAACCACTGATCCGCAATGTGGGGAATAATAATCTGTGGCTTGCCCGCAAAGAGCACCGATGCCGTCGTGCCCGCCCCGCCGTGGTGAATGACACACGAGGCGTGTTTGAACAACTGGTCGTGCGAAACAGCGCCAATCACCTTGATATTCGGATTCGCAATATCCACCGACAAGCCCGCCCAACCGCTCTGGACAATAATTTTCTTGTCCGGCGGCCAGTTTTTCAAAAACCGACTCATCACCGTGTGCACATCGTCAAACGTCACGCTGCCAAAAGTGAGCACCGGCACCTCAGTTCCGGCGCAAAATGTGCGCAATTCCGCTTCCATTTTTTCATCGGTGCCCGTTTGCCAGCGCAAATAACCGGAAAACTTAAATTTTTCATCGGCCTGCCAGTGCTCGCCGACTGCCCGCCCCACGCCGACCAATTCCAGTTCCGCGGGGTCGGTGATAAACCCGCGCATCGGCGGCAGACCGACTTCGCGAAACAGTGCGCGACAAATGCTGTTGATGGAGAAATCCACCACATTGTTGGACAGCTGCCATGAGGCCCGGCAATACTTTCGCCGCAAAGGCCCTGGCAGCCAGCGCAGTTTGGGGAAATTTTCCGGCGGATGCTCAGCCGTCGGCACCAGATTATGGCAGAAGGCAAAACACGCAAATGGCACCCCGGCGCGGGTGGCCAGCGCGCGGTAATGCGGGAAAAAATAGGAACTCACCATCAAGTCCGCCGTTTTCAATTCCTCATCCATGCGACGGATGATTTCGCCCATGAACGGCAGCGCCCCGCAATAAATATGCACCAGTTGCAGCAGCGGATGCTTGCAGCGGTTGATCTCGCGCATGAAGTCCGCAAAAATTTCCGGCCCCCATTCCGGCGGCATGCAGACAAATTCCAGACCCGCTTTTTCAATCTCGCGCTGGTAGAGCGGCGCCGTCGCGTAGCGGACATGGTGGCCGGCTTCGCGCAACGCGCGACCCAAGCCAATCAATGGGTAAATATCGCCGGTCGATCCGTGAGAAGTTAAGAGTACCCGCATGTAGTGTGGTGGCGGCTTCCACCGTTTATGTCGAAACGCGCTGGAAGTCCAAGGGCAATGCGGGAGTTATTCACAAATTTAACTCTCCCGTAACCGGACTGTTGGAAGATTGACGCAAAGGCGGCCAATCTGGCCCCAACTTGAGCGTTGAGCGTTGGGCGCTAAAGGTTGAGAGTTACCTAATGCCCCTTGCCTTGGCGTATCGATATTTCGGTGGTGAAGGCCAGCCACCGCTGGTCATCCTGCACGGCCTGCTGGGCTCGTCCCGCAATTGGACCACCGCCGGCAAATTGCTCGCGCGCAGCTTCGAGGTCTTTGCGCTCGATTTGCGCGGGCATGGCGACTCCTCTTGGGCACCGCCGTCCGAACGGGATTATTCTTTTACAGCCTGTGCCGCCGATGTTACCGCCTGGCTGGAGGCGAAGGGCGTGTCCCGGCCCATTTTGCTCGGGCATAGTTTTGGCGGAAAAATTGCCATGCGCGTCGCGGTTGATTCACCCACCCGCTGCCGTGCACTAGTGGTGGCTGACATCGCCCCTAGAGACTACGCACCCCACCATGTTGAAGCCTTCGCCGCCATGCGTTCGCTCGACTTGGCGAAACTGACCTCCCGGGCTGAAGCCGAGGAAAAATTGAAAGCCCAACTGCCGGACGAAAACCTGGCGCGTTTTCTACTAACCAACCTAGTCCGCGATGCCGACGAAAGCTTTCGCTGGCGGATAGATGTGGAAGGCTTGTACGCCGCCCTGCCCCAACTCTCCCGTTCGTCGTTAAAACCCGGCGAAACTTACGCCGGCTCGACTTTGTTTTTGCGCGGTGAAGAATCCGATTTTATTAATGAGGCCGACCGCTCGCTCATCGCCGCTCACTTCCTCCGGCATCAGATCATGGCCCTGGGCCGCGCCGGGCACAATCTGCATGTGGACCAACCGGCGGCCTTTGCCACCGCGCTGGAATATTTTGCGATGGATTTGAAATAAAAAAACTACCGCAGCAGAATGGTCGTGAAGGCAACGAGCGCGGCGGTGGCGCCGAGGGTGCTCAGCCAGGCGGCAACTTCGCCAAGGTCGCTAAAATAGCCCTTGTCTTCGACGAGCAGGTTTTCGGCGATCGCGCGTTTCTGCACTTCGGTGAACGAGTTCCACAATTCGGGATTGATGCTGGTTTTCATGGTAATGATTTTCTAATGATGGGCGGTTATTAAAAGAAAGGCCCGGGTTGGGTATTCAAGGCCGTTGATGTACGAGGAAGTAAACACAGCCGGGCCCGGCAAGTTGCTGACCAGGGCGGAATTCTTGTCAAAGAGATGTCATAACGGGAATGACCCTCCCCGCAAAATTCCATTGCTCACCCCGGCCATCCAGCTAGCCTAATCCCCCTCCATGTCCCAACCGCCCGCCCAGCTCAAGACCGCCATCACGCCCACCCGCGCCGACGACTACCCCGAGTGGTACCAGCAGGTCATCAAGGCCGCCGACCTCGCCGAGTCCAGCCCCGTGCGCGGCTGCATGGTCATCAAGCCCTGGGGCTACGCACTGTGGGAAAACATCCAGCGCGCGCTCGACAAACGCTTTAAGGACACGGGCCACGTCAACGCCTACTTCCCGCTCTTCATCCCGATGAGCTTCCTGGAAAAGGAAGCCGCGCACGTCGAAGGCTTCGCGAAGGAATGTGCCGTCGTCACCCATTCGCGCCTCGAAGCCGGCCCCGACGGCAAGCTCCGCCCTGCGTCGCCATTGGAAGAACCGCTCATCGTCCGCCCGACTTCCGAAACCATCATCGGCGAAATGTACGCCAAGTGGGTTGAGAGCTACCGCGACCTGCCCATTTTAATTAACCAGTGGGCCAACGTCGTCCGCTGGGAAATGCGCACGCGCCTGTTTTTGCGCACCACGGAATTTCTCTGGCAGGAAGGCCACACCGCCCATGCTACCGAGGCCGAAGCCGTCGAAGAAACGCGCAAGATGCTCGGCGTGTACGCGGAATTTGCGGAAAACCATTTGGCCATGCCGGTTATCCAGGGCGAAAAAACCGCCGGCGAACGTTTCCCCGGCGCGGTGAATACTTATTGCATCGAAGCGATGATGCAGGACCGCAAGGCGCTGCAGGCGGGCACGTCACATTTCCTCGGGCAAAATTTCTCGAAGGCCGCGGGCATCAAGTTTCTCGATAAGGACGGCAAGCAGGAACACGCCTGGACGACCTCCTGGGGCGTGTCCACACGCCTCATCGGCGGCGTCATCATGGCCCATGGCGACGATGACGGCCTTATGCTCCCGCCGAAGCTCGCGCCCACGCATGTGGTTATTTTGCCGGTGCTGCATAAGGAAGAGACGCGCGCCAAGGTTTTGGAATATTGCCAGAAACTCCGCGCCGAATTGCGCGCCCAGCGCTACGACGAGCAGCCGATTGAAGTCGAACTCGACACGCGCGACCTGCGCGGCGGCGACAAAGTCTGGCAATGGGTCAAAAAAGGCGTGCCGCTCATCGTCGAAGTCGGCCCGCGCGACATGGATAAGGACTGCGTGTTCTGGGGCCGCCGCGACAAAGGCCCGAAGAACCGCACCTCCACCCCGCGCGCGGAATTCGTGGCCACTGTTGGCGCAACGCTCACAGATATTCAAAGCTCCCTGCTCGAACGCGCAAAGACCTTCCGCAAGGAAAACACCCGCGTGCTCGATTCGAAGGACGACATTTATTCCTACTTCACCGCGAAAAATCCCGAAAAACCGGAAATCCACGGCGGCTTTGCCCTCGCCCACTGGAGCGGCGATTCGTCGGTCGAAGACCAATTGGCGAAAGATTTAAAAGTCACCATCCGCTGCGTGCCCACGGCGACGGACGGCGAATTTGCCCCCGAACCCGGCACCTGCCCCTTCACCGGCAAACCAAGTGCCCGGCGCGTGGTGCTGGGGAAGTCGTATTAAAAACAGGTTGGCTAATTGGCCGAGATCCCGCCCGAACTCCCTGCGACCGGGCCAGCAGGTGCTCCACCGTCGGCCGGGGGATTCGTGGTCTTCACTCCACTACCGGTGCCAGCCCCACGCTTGCTGCGCTCTATATCATATGTCCACTTTTCCTTTTTCATCAATTCCGGCGTCGAGCACCATTCCTGAATCAGTTGGTGATCCGCATCATAGACCCGCACCCACAATCCCTCCAACCGGCCATTATCTTGCTTATCCCCAACAATCAACATCGCCTTCACTGTTTCAAATGCACTCTGGTCATTGGCCTTAATTTCATCCGGCGCAAACTTGCCATAATAGTGAGCCAACGGCGAGTCCGGAACCATGGTGTTGGTGTTCGCGAACACAATGTATTCCATAATCGGTTTTAGCATGCGCAACGAAGTGGTGTTGGTCACCTTCACTTTGTATCCCGCCAAGTTGGGAATAACTCTCCTCGATCCTGGAAATGTTTTGTCAGAGCGGGTCTCGGGCAATTTTGTAAGCTCAAATTTAAAGATGGGATTGCCCCTTTTGGCCGCATCCATGACTGCCCAATGCCAGATGTAAGCTTGGTCATCGTCCACAAAAGTCTTGATGGCGACGGTGAAAGATTGCCCATCGTCCCGCTTGAGCGACACCGATTCACCCACCACCGCAATAATTTGAGCCTGGATGGTTTTCCCGGCCGCATTGGTGAATGTGTACGGTTCAGGCGCGGCCGCGGCGGGGGTCGTGGCACCCTGGCCATCCGCCCAGAGCATCCCCATCGCCAAACCGAGACAGATGACCGTATGGCGGCACCACGTGGGTAAAGAGGCCACGCGAAAAGCTGGCGGGGAGGAATTTTTATAGTCTATTTCCAATAATTGGCAGTTTGGGGTCATGGATCTGAATGGTTGCACCCGATAACATCCGTTCAAACTTGAAATCGCACAAAATTCGCTACGCCGAACTCGTTCTCCAAGCCCGGCATCCGCACCTGGGTAAATTGCAACTTCCCACTAAGTCGAAGATACTCATGGTGGAAATATCTATTCATAAAATAGTTATAAAATACATTTCCACGCGGGTTTTACCCCAATTGAACAATTGGGGAATCGCGATAACTTAGCGGATTAAAACAGCTCCATGCGTTGCCCGCCATGAAAGCGCAGTCCATCCCGTCAACCGCTTATGCCGCCCCCGCGCCGCGCCGATCCGCGTCCAGGCCGCAGCAGTTCGTGACGGAGCTGTTTGCCGCCGGTGACATCCGCCTGGATGGCCGCCGCCCTTCTGATATCCGCGTCAATAATCCGCAGTTCTATTCCAGAGTGCTGACCCAGGGCACCTTGGGCCTCGGCGAATCCTACATGGATGGCTGGTGGGACTGCGACGCCCTTGACGAGCTGTGCTTTCGCGCAATTCGGGCCAAGCTGACCAGGCACGCCCCGTTTAATCTGCGCACCGTCCTTGCTGTCGGCGCGGCGCTGATGCTCAACCTGCAAAGCTGCCGCCGCGCGCGGATGGTGG